>Ga0209367_1004771_pt1 | contig 18815 bp, 9 predicted proteins | sample WorMetLIZISLAND2_FD_187412 | JGI IMG/M metagenome (GOLD analysis project Ga0209367, IMG submission 187412) | Marine gutless worms symbiont microbial communities from Max Planck institute for Marine Microbiology, Germany - Olavius geniculatus... ... | reverse complement strand
ATTCGAAAAATGACTGAAGGAAAGAAAACTAAAATAAGAGAGAAAAACTGAAAAGGTAAGAAATAAAGAATAATAATGAAAACTAAAACTCAGAAAAAACTGAAAAGAGTAAAAAATAAAAACCGTGAGCAGCTAGGTCCGAATAGCCGTGGAGTCAGTCCTAGGGGGTGCCAGATGTCTATGGAGGATAGGATTTGAGAACAAAAGTTTTGAGATTGAAATGAAAGAATGATGAGGTGATGGATGACAAGAGTGGTGATGGTGACGCTGACGAGGTGAGATGATATCATGGAAGTATGCTGAGTCAGGAAGAGGTAGATCAAGACGTGGCCGACGAAGTGAATGAGGGAGTTGATTGACCAAGATAGACCAAGATAATCTGCACTTAAATTTTTCATCATAAAACGTATACTTTAGCAGTAGCAAACATGTTTGATAGCCTACTGGAAGCAAAATTCATCAACCTCACTTAAATTATAGAGCACTCTAAGAGCACACGTCGTGCACTCTTAGAGCTGCCTTGATAACGGTGTATATTGCGAACATTAACGTGTGCTCTCAGTTTGCTCTAAGTGTGCTCCATGAATGCTTTCTCGTGTAAACGGGGTATTACTGAGTTAGCTTTATCACAACTTATCGCCGGCCAGGGATGTCGCCGTCTTATCACATGTCAATGTTTGTAAACATTGGTTATTTTTGTCAGCAGGTGGGTAAGAAACTGACCAATGAGAAATTGCGTAATAAGCTTTTGCTATAGCCAAAAAGCCAATCAGCTCGCTCGTTACACGAGCCAAGGACGACTTGCTTGTCCGCCATATTTGATAATGTGTATAGTTGGTTCTATTTTTTGTGCAATCATGAAGTAGTGTGCGTTTGTTAGCAGTATTTCCCGGTTATTAATCCAACTACCCGTTATTAAGCCATTTTGTACTCTGTGGGACAAGCTGTAAAATCCGATGAAGGTACACCGCGAGCTGTTTAGAATTCCAGTCCATCGTGTGGTTGCTTTTGGTAGTGTATAGGACTGTATTAGTTATTTTATGGCAAGTGCTGCGTGCAGAGCCACTCTGCTTGCAGTACTCACCGCATAGGTATACAACTGGTGGCTGCAGACCCCACCCATAGCTATGAAACTTTTATCCTTTGCTGGATTTCTACATTTTCCTGGTTGGCGGTTGGTGCTATCGCAAAAGTTTTTCCACCAGGAAGTTTTAAATACCGGTAGTGATCTAGACTTATGCCTCAGGTTAGGGTTAAGGTGGGTGCTTTTTTGTGTATTCACTGAACCAGATTCTGTTTTTAGTGCAGTACAGTACTAACGCTTTTTATCTGTTGTCCTAGCAGTTTTTTTACTTAGGCCACATTAAAAAATCTGTAATGTAATGTAATGTAAATGTACAGTACCACACTAATCAAAATTCTATTTTCAGTGCAGATGCACTATTGCTGCACCGTCGCAGTGACCCCAAACCTAACTCTCGCTACCCTTAACGCTGATCTGTAACCTTAATCCTGCTGGTGCTAAAGTGTCACGTACCTTTTTCGAGATCGCACACCGTATGCCTGTTGCCATTATTGTTTGCGGTGTCGGTTGAAAAACCAACACATTTAGGGTTCAATGATTATATTTATTGTGTGCACGCAAGGTCCGTATGCGATCAAAAAGTGGTATTTGCCATGCGCAAATTGCACATGCTTAGCTCACCGTGTGACAACGTACAAGAAAAAAAAGAGTTGTGCGGGCAATGTTATGTCCACGTTACTGTTATTAATTAGTTATGAGCAGAAAACTGACTCTAGACATTGTTGGTGCTGTTTTTGGCCAGAGCAGTTTCGACTATTGAGTAGGCTACTCTGGTCAGCTGATAATTCAGATGCAAATTATGTCAACCTTTACTACAAAAAACCTTACAGCCAAGGAACCACCCAAGGTGTTCGTCCTTAGTTAACCTACAATCTAAAAGTTCAGACCATGCACAGCAATGAAAATTATTCCTGACTGCCACTTGAGTGGATAGATCATGTGTGCTCGCACGGTCAGTAGCGTTATCTGCCTGACATCGGACCGTGCCTGTGCACTTTCGATAACACCATGCTTTAGGGTTGTCGATGCCGTTAGGCCTATGAATAAAGTTTATGAATTGTGTTTGTTATCAGTAATGGCATTTGTATACATCGATGACAAGTATTGGAAGTAGCTACTGCATGCATCTAATGTTAAATTCGTAAGAAAATGTACAGAAAAGCAACAAACGTCCATCAACCAACTTTCTGTATTTGGCACTGAAAATATGGTTCTTTTTCAATGAGCACACACTGAAAATAGCTACTAGCAGGGCTGAGGTTAACAATATGGTTAGGGTTAAGGATAGGGTTAGCCTGTTACAGCTAAGTAGGATTTGGGTGGGAATTTTTGCGATTGTATCAGTGGATCAGTGGGTCGAATTGAGTCAACATCACACAAGGTCGCATAACGATGGAAGATCTTGCCATTTTTATCTTGGCTGGTAGATGTTACTTCTGTGGCATCCATTGGCATGTTTATCCGCTTTTCGGTCTTGTTCCGCTATGCAGATTTACTCTTGGAAGTAGCTTATGCCACTGTTGTATGTGATGGGACTGGATTCTTCATACTGTTGGTGACTATTTACAGAAATACAAATGCTTTTTATTCATGCTTGATTGATGGAGATTAAGTGCTGTCTATATTGCTATGAAGAAATAGCTTTACTTTGGTGCTTTTTTGAGTCTTTACATTTGAATGTATGTTACACGTTGTGTTAACTTGATGCAGTATTTTGAATATGCTGTTTTGCTGTTTTTGCTTGTAGGTATTTTATTGGCAAAACTACCCAAATATTTCATATGAATGCAAGAGGTAGAATTTCTTTTGTGGCAATACACTACTGCTTTAGTGTTGCATATTCTTACATTATTATGTTAGGTTGATGTACTTATGGATATGATTTATACAATAAAATGATTGGCAGTGATGAAGATGATGATGATGATGATGACTGTTAGAGTGCACAACAGTTTAGACAACCTTTGTGAAATTCTACACCTTGTTTCAGATGACACGCTGTAATCTACTCGGCTGATGTTAATTTATTGTTCAGATGTTCGCAAGATACTGCAGTCTTTTATTCCACACTTTGTTCAGATTAAGTGGTTGAAAGACATTTTTGTTTGGGTGTTGACATCGTGATGCATTGTAGTTAACTGTTAAAACTGCACCTGCTAAACTGTTTTACTTGCTTTCATGAATTGGGCTGTAAGAGGTTTTCAGCTGTGTCTGAAACTGTACTGAATCATTTAGAATGTAAGATAAGGTTAGTGCTTTCCTACATATTTTCCTAAATTCTTTCAAAGAAGTTTCCATAGTAGATTTGAAAATGTGCATATTTTAGAAAATCTCTGGAAAATTTTTCGAAATTTTTCTTAAGACGTTTTCCAAAAAAGTTTTTAAAATGTGGCCCCTGGTCTTATTGTATGAGTGAAGTGGAGGTAATTATTTGGTGGATTGGTGTTGTGTCAGGATTTACCCCGATCAGCAGCGTACACAACCGTGAAAAGTATGACGGTGGTACAGTTGGTCGGAGATCTCACGTCAATGTCTTAGCAACGCCGGCCGCGGCATCTAGTCTGATTGGAGTTAGGCACTACTCCTGGACCGAACTTGAAATCACTGGTTAGTACCGTATATGCTGAGGCTGTCTGTGAGATACAAGACAGGACTGTGATAAGCATAACAGTTAGAACAGGTTTTTAAGACATTTGTTTTATTATATTTTGCTATTGCTTTTATTTGTGTATTTCATCATGGGTATGCCTCAATTGCCTCCTGTGCTCCAGTGGACAACATGCTGCGATTGTTGACTGGAGGATGACAGAGAAGATTATTAGAACTGCCATTACTGTTACATATGCACGGTTATAATAGAGAGTTCTTGCAATTTTAGATTTAGGTCGTTTTTTGTGTCTTGTATTTCATATCAGGGTTTTCAGTAAAGGATAAACTGTCTATTTCATTATTGTAAAGGTTACACATTCTGTTCCATTATTATGTGTATGTGCATTGCCTGGAAAGGCCGTCCCTGAAAGGACCTGTTTTGTGTTGGGCAGGACATTAAACTCTACTCACTGAATCGCTCAGTTGCGGTTTGACAGCTGATCATTAAAGATTATGATTGATTGATTGTGCAGGTGGTATAACTAATCTGAGCCCGTCGCTCTGGCACTTTGGTCATCTGACGAAGCTGTACCTGCGTAACAACCAGCTTGTTAGTCTGCCGGCCGACGTGGCTCAACTGTCCAATCTAGTTCACCTGGACCTCTCGACCAACAAGCTGCACACACTGCCGCCTGAGCTCGGTGACATCGTCTCGCTCAAAGAACTGTTGCTTAGCAACAACCACCTAGGACACTTGCCTTATGAGCTTGGAAAACTGTTTCAGCTGCAGAAGCTAGGTCAGCTCTGTTTGTTGTATAATTTAACTTGCCAGTCAGTCATATTGGGATAGGAAATTTCGATGCCAAATTACCGCAAACCTGCTGATGAGAATGACTGTTTTTTTCTACTAGCAATGTTCCCTTCCTATGGACGCCGGGCGGCTCTACTCTGTTCCAAGAACGTCCATTCCGTTATCTGGCAACTCAACTTCCGCCCACTCAGGCTGCCTGACACTGCCTGTGGGGGAAAGTGGGGGTAAGGTAGGGGTGCCCAGCCCGTACCTAATACCCTGTTTACACGATCCAGCAAACATCGAGCTGGCTCGTCCGTTATAACATGTAGCAGGAGACGTCCAGCAAATTTCCAGCAAACGTTGAGCAATTAGCACGTGTATTTTGAATACATTTGCTGGAAGTTTGCTGGACGTTTGCTGGATCATGTAAACGGGGTATAAGGCTTAAGGATTCAAACGACGCAGTCGGGGTTTGCGACCGTGTGACACAGAAGGCGCCAGAGAGGTATAACAGACAAACTTTCCGCACATTATAATAAAATTATTTGTGCACTAAGTTAAGACTAGAACTTCTTCCCAACACTGAGGTTTACTTAGTTGGTCATGGAATTATTATATTTTAATAAGCTGTTCTGTGTGGCTGTATAAATTACTTAGGTTACTGCCATTTTATCCGTACTGAAGTTTTAGCTTGTGTCTTTGAGACGTCCTGCTATTCTTGCTGTGTGATGCATTGGTTGGCTATTTAATTTAATTTTTCTACACTTTTGTGCACAAATTAGTACTAATGATGGTTCATAAAGTTCACCCATGTCATCTAAGGTGCCAAAAATTTAGCATAATATGTCATGTCTGTTTATTGTCCGTAATCAATGATGAGGTTTGTAATTTTTACTCCTCGCACACTACGTTCCTAACGTAGCGAAGAGGAGTATATAAGATCAGTGAAATATTGAGGACCGACCGACCTACCAACGATCGACCTCTGTTCCTGGAAGAGCCTTCTTGGAAGAACTTCAAACGACCATATCTCCATAACGGTGCTAGATAGATGCATGGTCACTATGGACAAGACCATGCGTCTATCTGGCACCGCTATGGAGATATAGCGCCTCAAAGATAATGGGGTCACGAGTTTGACCTTTTGAGGTCATGTGACTTGATGACGTCGGTTGCACGGTTGATGCTGTCGGCAAGGTGATGCTGTCGGCACCGCTATTTGTTGTGTGAAAAGAAAGGAACTAAAAAGCAGTTAAAAGAATACAGGAGAAAATAATGTACGCGAGGAGTACATTAGATTGGTCACAATCTAAAATATTTCTTGTTGGTTTTTACTTCCCCATCGCTAGAGGCCTTGTCCTTGTGATCCTACCTCACCTGAAAAAATGTATAGTGTGATATGATTTTTTTGGAAGTGTTTTCTAAAACTTGTAGTGAATAGCAAACCACTTTATGTAATGATTTATGTGGCTATAGCTCTGAAATAATGGACGGCGATAGTTTGAGATAGAAAGATCATCGTTGCATCAACAGCAAATGCTATTGATCGGCTGTATACAGGGTGGGCCATAAAAAACGTGGCACTTTACTTTTGTCCATATCTTTGCCAATTATTAACCGATTTTAAAAAGTTTTTCACTGACACACTCTGGAGACAATTTGCAGTAATGTGATAATTATATATCTCATCTTGCCATAAATGCGTCTCTACACTACCTTGTGAAATATGAATGAAACATCAATACATAACGATAACAACAGATAAACAATTTAGTAAATGAGAACAAAAACACTTCAGACCAACATTGCGGTGAATGGTCTATATGATGCTAGACTCTGTGGGTCTAACACAATCTAGTGTCATGCAGATCATTCACCGCAATTTTGGTCTAAAGACTAAAAGTGTTTTTTTTCATTTTACCTAAATGTTTGTTATTATCGTTAGTTTTTCTTACATTTATATTTTACAAGGTAGTGTAAAGATGCATTAATTCTGTGGTGGAATATATAATAATCATATTATTGCAAATTGTGTGTCAGTAATTGGTATAGATATGGACAAAAGTAAAGTGCCAAGTTTTTTTAATGGCCCACGGTGTAGTACATTTTTTTAAAATGTGAAACGTTGTTGTTGTAGAGCTGAAAGGAAATCCCCTGCCACAGAACATCATCAGCCTGCTGAATGACAGCAACGGAATCCAGAAGCTACTTGCATATCTCTTTAACCAAGTCCATAGTATGTTAATTCTTTCTTTTTTGGACTATTTGTTTCGTTTGCAAATCATGTCGAGCATGGACACTGCTGCATGGATTGATTTTGGATGAAGTCATGAAATCCTGGCATGCATTATTAGATGGATATTTCATAGAAAAGCACTCAGAATGTTGAATCTCTTTTTGTGATACGGTGTCAATAACGATATAGTAGAAGAAAATTTTATCCCAGTTTGTATTTATTTTGTTAACTCATCAGCACTTGAGCAGCACTTATTCTAGCAGAGAAACTATTTTTCTGTTTGATGTCAAGTTATTAAGTATTTAAATTTAAAAAGTTCGTAACACAGTTAACTAGAAGATGTCCATTGCGTATGTATCGTATTTTGTCACTTTTAACTTACCAGCTTTTACAACCGAAATGCACTTGGATTGGCTAAATAATGTTTTTCCAAAGCTTGTATCTGGTTACAGCTACATGTTTAAATGTGCATGCTCCTGGGCTGTTGATCACCATTTAGCTTTAATGAAAATTAATGATTAATCGATCAGCTAATTTTCGAAAAGTTAACTATTACAATTGTTAGGCCTTACGAGCTTTATCTGTACATGTGTTTCTGTCAGTGTGAGATTACTTTGCAGAAATTTGATGTGCATCATTTTGACCAGTGTTGTGAATCTGTGCTGTGCATGTTTTCTGTGTACATCAGTTGCAGCAAGTGCACTACCACAGCGACCATGGGTTCCGTTGAATCAGCCTGACAGCAACCGGCCCGCTGGTAAATTTTGCTTTCCATTCTCATGCCTACGTTTCTTTTGCTACAAAAAGCAGTGGTCATGTGTAAGATAACTTTTGGAATGGCCTAATTCTTCACATCAAGTAGGTCAGTCGTACATTACACCGGGATTAAAATGTTGTTTTAACAGTCTTGGTATATTGGATTTTAAACTTCTTTGCACACCGATAAGTGTCATGCTGATGTACACAAGTGCAGTAAACATCCATGCGGTCATTTTGCAGTGTGTTGTATTTGCATGTCACTTTACTTCCATTATGACATGATGTATGTATTTTTTGTAGAGAAAGGCAGTTTAGGGCCTAATGCTACTGATCTAGCTTATAGTCAATATTTTGTGTGATTGACAGTTCAGTTCATGGTGATGTGCTACAACATCCTCTGTGACAAGTACTGCACTCGGCAGCTGTATGGCTATTGTCCTCCGTGGGCTCTCAACTGGGAATACCGAAGGAAGGTTATTCTCGAAGAGGTCCAGCAGTACAATGCTGACATTGTCAGCTTACAGGTTGCTGAATTTTTTTTCTACGCTCGCTCAGTTATTGTGATCTTGTGGGTTGCATGGTTCCTACAGTCAGGGGAAGTCCGGGAAAGTCAGAGAAAACTCACAGAATCAGGTAAAGTCAGGAAATTTAAAAGTACCAGGGTGCATAAGTTAATAAAGATGCAGAAAAAAATCTTGAACTGTCTTACGCAGACTGCATACAACAGTTCAAAATTTTTCTGCTCGCTTCACTCGCAGATTATTTACACCCCCACTTTTAAATTTGTTTCGCTGCCCCTTGTATTTAGTGTGATTGCAAGCAATTGAAAATCAACATTGGTATTTTGCGTTAACAAATTAGTCAGAGAAAAGATTCATTTTGTCCTGGAAAGTCAGGGAAAATGAATTCTCTAGAGCAGTAGGAACCATTGGAGTTGTTACATAACATTAACAATGGCTTTAGCTTTGCTGCACTCAGTGTGATTTTTATTATGAATTTTTTTTATGTGTGAGAGCTAGTTATAGCACGTATTAGCGTATTAGTAATTCTGTCCATCTGTCTGTCACAACCCAGTACCGTTTGGAAGTGATGTCAAAATGGTTGGAGACAGACCAAGACAACCTGCGTATGAAATTTTTAGCATTGAAAGTAGATCTTAGCAATCCAAGTTTGAACCATCTAGGTTCAATGGGGCCTGCACACGTGGGTGTCAAAGATTGGTACCCCTCTTAAAAAGACGTTATTTATCTGCTGTTGGCTTGTCTAGCGTGAAAATGGTTGCATATAGGCACAGACATGCTGCTTAACATAACAAGCGCTGGCAACAAGCTTCTTAGGATTGTCAACATTGATGACCTTGAATGACCTTGAACTCTAAAAATAGGTGTGTTAGTGATTTTTTGGCAATTTTTTTGCTGCAAAAGAGTGAATTGCAATGAAATGGATGGAGATAGATCAAGATTACCTGCAAACAGGAACTGCTATAGGCTCTCGCGCATCTCATGAGCATTAGCTCAGATTTCGTGTTCGTTATCATTTTTACACGAGGCAGCTGTGCTAAGTGCATCTTGTCTATCACAGAGGCATCCTGCTGTGTTGTGTCAAAATGACACAAGCTAGTATCACGGTTCAGCTAAACAGTGTTAAGTGCATCCGTATTGGGATTAACTGGTATGTTATGTAGTTACAATAGTGGCGCTTTTGTTGTGAATTGTTTTCCTTTGTTATTCATCACTATTTAAGTTGGCCCAGAAGCGATAGCTTTTGGAACGGACTTATATTTTGCTGGCATTTATTTTTTTTTGCCACAAGATTTTGGAGTTCATAGTCTAAAATTTCGGGGGCGTTCCCCAGAAAAATTTTAGGGGCCAAAAACATGCAAAATTTGGCCAGATTTTGGATAGTCTTACTAGCTCACCCCCACTGGGGATGGGGTTCCCTCTTAACAATTTTTTCATAGGGGGTCAAAAAATCGACTTAAATTTTCGTGTATTAGTCGCAAGATCTTTGGAGCCAGGGGAGTAGCCTTATGAAACTTTTCCACGTGACATGCCACTAGGTGTGGGTGATAACCCAGGTACAACTTTTGGGGGCACTGCCCCTTTAAAATTTGGGAGGGCAAAAAATGACCAAAATTTTGTACTTTTTACGACAACTTTTGACTTTGACCACGAATATCTCTGGAACGGATAGAGATATTGACAAATGGTAAACTGTGTTATCAAGCAATATTCTTCCAGCATTGAACAAAAAAAATTAGTGAACTTTGGTCCACTAACACCAGAGATTATGCGGCTAATGTTTACACATCTTAGGTCGACAGTCTGCGTTCTGCGTATGCTAATGCATTTGGGTGTGGGCCACGTGACTTTGCTATGGGGGAGGGGAATTTCAACCCCATAAATTTTTCCCCCAATTGGACTCACTGCGCTGGGTGGACTCACGTTGGGCTTTGTCCCAAATTTCTAGTTGTTATTGTTTCACTTTTGTTATTTATTTTCCATTATCATAAACATTTTTCATTTTTGTGAAAATCATTATCATAAAATGTAAATCAAGTAAATCATAGTGCTGCTGCTGCTGTAGTGATGCTAGAAATTTGCTGAATGCTGTTAGAACAGTGTGTTTTAGCAATGTCATGTCTAGAAGCACGTCACATTTTGTTATTTGGCGATGATTCGATGGCGGGTTTCTTTGTTAACGTGTGAAATGGTTGTGGTCTTAGGAGGTGGAAACGGAACAGTTCTACTCCTACTTTCAGCCAGAGCTGAAGAAGCATGGTTATGCTGGCGTGTTCTCGGCTAAGTCGAGAGCTCGGACCATGACAGAGCAGGAGAGGAAACATGTCGACGGTTGTGCCATTTTCTACAAAACATCAAAGTACGTCGAGTCCGGACTTGATTGTAGATGATCGTGCGGTGTGGTCTAACAGTTTTAGTATTTTATTTATACAGTCTGCATAAGGTTAGAGAATTTGGTGATGTGCAGTTTAGCACCTGGAATTAATTTGATGTGGTAATTTATACAGACTGTGATGTGATTGTGATGTTTCTGTTTGTAAGGTTTCTGTTGCACTCATTTAGTATTAGGTTAATATGTGATTCATATGGATATTGTGTATGTTCTGTGTTTTGCCGTTTTGCATCATAAATGATCAATTAATGGATTTGTTGATGAGTCGGTCGACTGTTTGATCGATAAAGATCTGAGTAGCTGGTGAATATTGTGACCTGATTTCCGGTGCAGGTTCCGTGCGATCAAAGACCATCTGGTGGAGTTTAACCAGGTAGCGATTGAGGCGGCTGATGGCTCACATGACATGATCAACCGCGTCATGACCAAGGACAACATCGGACTCGCACTTATGCTCGAAACAACAGACGCAGTCTGGGCAAATGGTGAGTGGAGTGCATGAACACTTAGCATCAGGTTGATTTGCATGCATGGCATATGTTAGTATCTTAAGTTAGTACACTGTGTTCGGGAAAAAAAACATCCTGGACATTTTTATTTGTAAGTTGAAGAAAGATTGTCAGATTTTAATAAATTTTGACACCAATATTTCTGACACAACTGGCGATAAAAATGACTGTCTAATTTTCCACTGCACCCATTGTCTGCTCTTGCATTACCTGGGGAAACAAAATTAACAAAATATTGCATTTTTATCTTATTTCACCTGTTCGGGTTTTCCCAGGTAGTGCAAAAGCAGACATTTGGTGAGGTGGGAACTATAACCGTCATACTTATTTTGCTAAATAATTTACATTGAGATTTATTTTATGCTTAATCAGGTCGTTACAGCGTTTACTTGGAAAATAACTCAGCGTTGTGCAGCAATTTCGAACATCTGTTTCACAAGGTAGTGTGTTGACATAAATTAGGTAAGGTGGAAAATGAGTGCACCTTGCCTAATTTCATCGTCTTGGCCATCTTCGTGCCAAAAATTATCAAATTTAGTAAACATTTGACAAAGTTATGACAAAAACAATTTTGACTTCTTTTTCTGAGGGTGGGACGTTAAACCCTACACACTGAACTCAATGTGTCGGTATGTAGGCTTGCCGCTGGATTCAGCAGCCAAGAAGCAGCTTGTGTTGATAGCAACATGCCATGTACACTGGGACCCGGAGTACTGCGACGTCAAACTGATACAGACCATGATGTTCATGCATCGTCTGCAGAACATCGTCAAGGAGGCGCAGGCAGCAACTGTCCTGCCACCGTCGTCGTCATCGGACTGTAACCAAGTGCCGGTTATTCTCTGCGGCGACCTTAACTCACTGCCAGAGTCAGGTATACAGTTTAACGCACTGTATTTAGCTGACCGTACTTAAGTAACGGTCGAGCTATTGGCATGGTTGTCGTCTCTCTTTTCCTTCATAACTGATGTACTCTGGCTAACGGGTAGGTCATAGGGGAAAACTTTTTACGCAAATAATTGGCCATGTGTGCAGAACTCGGGCTTGCAAAATTTCAGCCATCTAGTGCAAGGAGAACATTTTCAAATTCGGGATTGAATGGACAGGGAGGTGGAAAATGTGCATTTTTCATCGGAAAACTGGCCGTATCTCGGAAACGGTGAAAGATAGGGCCAAGGTTACTATTAAGATGAAATGAAAATCATCGACTTCGGATGACCTTGAAGGTTGCTGAAGAACAGTACAGTCAGCTATCCTAGCGACAGCTGGGCTACTTGTTATTTTTTTGTAATTGTGTCACTAGCCAGCTTTCGTTTATTGTTAGGCGGTACAAATGATTCCATTTGTTTCTGCGCATTTTTCAGGATAGGAGGCGAATGAGATTTGGAGTATCAAACTCATAAACAAATTGCCAAAACGCCAGTCTCATGCCAGCACATGGCTAATAGGAACGAGGAGTTGTGTGGACTTCTGTGCATACCAGATTACTTTCGTCTTTGTTAAGGATCATACAGATCTAAGAAATAGTGTGAAAAGAATGAATCCCGAGCAAAACAGGGCTGACATGCAGTGATTGGGTCAGCTATTTTCTTGCTCGTTCATGGTACTAAACTTCCAACTTACGATCTTATACCTTGTGTTTTGGTTTTGTACAAAGAACGGCATTATGAGCTACGATTATGAGCTTTGCTTTATTTGTCTGTCTATTCTAACTGGACATTTTGGGCGAATTAGAAAGAAGTAAAAGATTTTGTTTATGTGCAGTTTGTAAGATTTTGTATCATCAGTTAATATACTTTGATAAGAGGATTGAATTGGTCCATAACTTAGTATTTAGTAAGTATTGTAGCTGTTTTGTGCTTGTCAGGTGTGGTAGAATTTTTAACGTCCGGTCGGGTGAATGCAAACCACCGAGACTTCAAAGAGATTGGCTACGATGATTGTTTGTGTAAACTGAGCTTTACTTCCGACACAAAGGATATCTATACACATGGCTTTCGACTTGCACAGGCATATAGTCGAGAGACTCTTCCATTCACCAACTACACGTATGTTTTGTAATTTGGCACTTTTTTATTGATTTTGTGTGGCTTGGTTGTGTAATGGTAACGGGCCGGACTGGTGGCTGAAAGGTCCCAGGATCGACGCCGAGCCGGGGCACTGTCGTTTAGTAACCTTGGACAAGTTGTTCTCACGCATGTGCTTCTGTCACCAAGCAGTATAATTTGGTACCGGTCAAAGGGCAGTGACACTCTCTGGCTTTGAAGGTAATCGCTGGCCTGGTGTAAAGTAATGGCAGCCTACCACCGAGTTTATGACCGTGTCACCTGCGGGCTGACTGCCTAGAGACAGGGATCAGCTCCGGCCTCTATGCTCGTTATTATCTCCGTCAAGGTGAACGTAGTGAACATTGGAGGAGATTAAGAGATTGGTCGTTCTGTCCGTACGTGTGTGTACATTGTGACTCATCATTATCTCCACATGTCATGCACAAGCAGACATCAGGACCGGCAATTATCACCAGTAAACTAGCTGAGTTTTGACTAACGGGTTAATAATGCTTCCATCATGGAAAGTTGACTTACGGGCAGTTTCTCATTTCTTAGTTAACTATTTTATCAGCTTACCACACGTTTGTGTTCATTTGTTGCTAAGTAAAAACAGCTGTTATTGGACAGTCCTGGTCTTGTATTATTCTCTCATGGAAGACACAGGCGTCATGAATATTAATGAGGTAACTTAGAGCGTAATCGATTTAGCAGAAGCTGAAACCGGTTTCCTTTCAGGGTAGCAGTTTTCTGCAATCCGTCAAGGAAACCAAAACTGGTTTCATGAAACGGTCAACTGGTGAAACCGTCTCATCTCTGGGCCAGGTTTCGCTGGTTGAAACTGAGTTTTAATTGTGCAAGGTTGGACGTAAATAAGACCAAAATTGAGATAAATTCATTTTTTAGCATTATATATTTATGTAATAGCGTCATATGGCAGATATTTTCATATGCGTGTGTGATAAGTGGGAATTTGTTTGACAAGATCATTGTTTTACGTGTGTGTATGCCTGGCCATCGCCATACCTTATCCATTGCTGGCTAATTATATTGACAACCGACTGAAAAAAAGTTTGAGAATTTTGCATAATAAAACAGTCATGTGTTGTAGAATTGGCGAACGTTGTTTCATAGCACATCTTCTTGGTTTTCATTGAACACAAGCTGCAATATTATCGTTATACTGTATCACATGGTGGCACGCCTTGTTGAGTGTTTGCATAGAAACCAGTTTCGTGCAGTCCATTTACACCTCGAAACCTAAACCCGAAACTGGTTTCAGTTTTGCTAAATCGATTACGCTGGTAAGAACCAGAAACCGGCCCTACATGTTACGGTTGAATGGTATAGTGTTTCATATTATTTGCTCGAGTGTTGTGCTAGTACTGTTGTTATGAAGCTTGCCTTTGTGCCTGACTGAAGGATTGTAATTACTGGAATTTTGTGCATGTTCTAGTGGGTTGATTGTTGATGTTAGGTTTGACTTTAGAGGCATTATCGACTACATTTTCTACGGACGGGATTTCATGCGGCCACTGGGCGTGCTCGGTCCTCCGGATTGGTCATGGTTCGAGGAGAACCACGTCCACGGCTGTCCGCACCCACAGATTCCGTCGGATCACGTGCCGCTGTTGGTGCAGTTTGAGTTGACGGCACGCGGAGGCGGTGGGTCGGGTGTCGGTCGTCGATAGCCTCACACACTGCTGTCACACGCCGCCCGCCATGTGTCAGTCAACACGACTGCCAGTTCCGTCCTCTTACAGCTCGACTCATGACGCTGCGTCATTGGAGGGGTCACGGGTCATGTCGTGTGTTCTGTCAGCATCACCATGTCTTGACTGTAGCATTCGACCGTAGCTGCGGTGTGATCATGAACTGATTGCAGCAATTTCGTGCTGCTTTGGACGATTATGACCGACCGAATTAGAGTGTCTGTTTGTAAATCGGTGACCTGACCATTCTGGCAGAAACATATCTTACCGTTCTTCGGTTCTTTTTTGGTGGTTTCTGTTTGTGGTCTTTGATGTTTATCTTCCCATTTGTGTATTTTTAGTGGTACTGCAACCTTAATGTCCCACACAGCTGCAGTGTAAGGCTTGCAGTGATGATAGTGGCTGGCAAACCACTGATGAGGGTTTAGTTGCTAAGGGTTTTCAACTATCTAAAATACTGGGTAGGTTTGGTGGTGCGACAACTCACTGCCACAACGATCTCTAATGCATTGCCAGTAGTTTTTTCTACGCTGGTCCCTAAAAAACGTGCCACTTTTATTTTTTGAATAGCTTCGTTAAACGTTGGCTAATTTTAATAATTTTTGGCACTCGATATCAGGAAAGAACTTGACGCAAATGACTGTAGTGTTGGCCTTTCACTTTAATACTGTCTCTACACTACCTTGTGAGATGCAGGAGTTGTAGTTTGGTCATTTACAACAATGAATTCATACTGTAGTGTAGTTCAGTATTAAAGTGAGGTGGCCAAAAGTACAGTTGTTTGCATCGAGTTTCTTCCTGATGTTCCATGCCAAAAATTATTATAATCAGCCAATGCTGCACGGAGCTATTCAAAAAATAAAAGTGGCACGTTTTTTGTGGACCACGGTGTATATTGCAGGCAGCATGTGAGGTTAACTAGAGTATGCAGTTCATCTCGGCAGTTAGCTAAGTTGTCTGAGGCTCACGTCAGTTTGTGTTAGTTTTTGTTGTATTTGTCTTAGACCCTCATGCCCGGTTTTTGAAACGAGGAGTAAACCAGGGGTAACTCTTGATCAAGGGTTACCCCTGGGTTAAGCAAAAATTGTGTTTTTGCAACTGCTAACCCTGGTTTAAACCAGGGGTAACTCACTGAAAGTTAAGCCCACATCATCGGAGGTTTACCCCAGGGGTAAACCAGGGGCAAACTCAAGACAAGCAAAATGGCCCACTTCGACTACTTCGATGACGATTCATTAATCTGTTTGGCTCTGTAGTAATATTAATAGCAAATTTCAAGTTGCAACAGGTGTTCTGATTAAGTTGATAATGAAACATATATATTTTGTGCAACATCATTATTTTAAGATGATGTTTAATAATATGCTTTATGCTTATTTCGTTTAACATCATTTTTGTTCAACATCATAATTGATATTGCTATAATGTCTGCAAAAACATTTTGTGGTCAGCGAATTGTTGCTTGCAATGTTGGAAATAGCATTTTGTATTGGAGCCATTCACTAGATAGCAGCGCTAGAAACGACCAAACGATAAATCAATAAATCAACTCGGCATTTCTCCAAGTCACGTGGTCATTATCGACCAATTTGACAGTTTACAAAGATTGATAAGTTACCCCGGGTGGAGTTACTAACCCCGGGTTACGCCTTGTTGCTAAAACGCAAAAAGTTGCACCGATATTTTCCCTTTCATCTCAGGTTAGATAATCCGAGGTTTACTCTCGTTTCAAAAACCGGGCATCAGTATGTGTTTATTGTTGGTAGTCAGTTTTGAAATATTTAGCCAGCTGCTTAAATGTTTGGTTAATCCAACGTTTAGTAAACCAGTAAACCCTGCATTTTTCTGTACAGACCTGATGTTGGTTATGCATGTCAACAGTTTTCAAGAGCATGACGTCGCCTGCTGTTTGTTACATTGTTTTCGTCATAAACATCATAATCAGGTGGCTAATACTTATCTGGTCTTTCTCGATTGCAGTTGGGATATCATTCATATGTATTATATAATAAGGTCATACGTTTGAATAGCTGTGCTGTACAATATGCAGAAGGCATAGACCTCATTTTAAGGATTGAGGGCGGTCGTTCTCGGGTCTGCGAACTTAGGTCCATTGGTATTTTTAGTTTTTAACTATGACCTTGTCAAACGTGGTTTGTTTGCTACAAAATTTTGTACACATAGTGTCATAGACAACGTGAACAAATGTTGCAAATTTGGTTGCTGTATGATTTTTACTTTCTCGTTTGTGCATATATTGTAGCTAAACCGTATGTAATCCTTATTTTAAGAAGTCTGTGACAGAAGGGTAGTTGGTACGCACAAGTGTGATTGGTTGCATTTTGGTCACTTCAGAAGTTTAACAAATCATTTAAAATAGTACAGCGTAGGTGGAATAGAAACAAAAAACTACTGGCTGTGCTTGCACATGCATGGTGATCTACATTCCATTTTTGGCAGCCATTATTCAGTGTCAGCTAGCAGCCGTATGCAAGCTACAAGTCAGCATACAAGTGCATTAATTTCTCTGCAATGTATGGCATCTTCTGTGAGTTTGTAGAGTGGTACGCACTTTTGAAATTGAGAGCAAAAACAGAGTTGAAATTTTAGTACAAGGCATTTAGCCGTGCCAAATGATATTATTTTATCTAATTTACATTGTTTTTAAATGCATTAAGTGCATTGTTTGGTTTTTTAGTGGAGCTGAAATACTTCATTTGATACTGGTATGAGTTTTGCTTAATTAGTTGTTGGTTTTCTGGATAATTGAACAAAAATGAATTGTAGTCAGCTTACTAGCTAGTGTTACTTTTGGACATTTCATTTTGTCAAGCAGTTTCTTGTACAAGTGATTTGTACATAAAAGCCTTTGATTTTCTGGATTAAACGAAATGCATTCATATATTGCTTTCGTTTTTAGACTCAGTTTATACCTCGTGAAATTGATTGTATTTTACTTAGTTAAATATCCAACGTTCTGGAGTTTTTAATGTTTTTAGTCTTTTTTGTGTTTTGTAGAATAGTGATAAAAGGCATTGAAAAGTGACATATTTTAACTCTGCTGTCGCATTGTGTTAACTGCTGATATTATTAGCACGTGCATGTGTGCATTATATGACGTAGATTGCTATGGTGCACTGCGAAAATTGCAAGTGAAAATCAAGACCTTTGAATTTCGAAGCTTCGGCCTTTGAAACTGTTTGAGCATTTAAATTGAGATGTATCGTCATTCTAGACAGTTTTTATATCGGGCACACCAAAAATTTATCAACACTTTTCCGGAGCAATATATTCAATATGTTTTCCTTGCCACTTTTAGTGTCCCGTGGTTGTAAATGCTGTTTGATCTGCATGCAGTATTTTTGTAGAAGGTGTCTGATTGGAGCTCGATACTGTTAAATCTACTGCAGACTGTATAATACTAAATGTAAAGATTAGCACAGTTTGAGCTTTATGTCCATAGTTTCGTGCTGCTCATTTCTGCTTTGTATGCATGACAGATAACAACTATTTTTTACCATGTGTGGTAATTATGTCGCAGGCATTGCTTTGATTCAATTCTGGTTCTTCTTGTCATCGTTTTGTGGAAATTCTGGGAATAGTCCAAATGATTTTTGTAGCCGGTAATTATTTTTTGACCTTATGCTTAAGAAATGTGGCAGACGTAGGTCTGCAAAGTATTTCAGATGTGTGTTAAAATTGTTTGTGCTGTAAATTCTGGTGTATATCAGTTGAAGGCAATGCAATGCGTGACATGTCACATGGCCAAAGTCACATTGTCGAAACATCAGTATCTGTATTTGTTGTTTGTTAGCTTCATGACTGTGGCAAGAGTGTAGGGTAAGCTTGTCACTATAGACGTGCAAATGTAAAACCAACTTATTTTGTGGGTTGTGTAGTTTAGTGTATTTTGTACACTGTGTCCCAAAAAAACATCCCCAACATTTTCAACTGTGTCTTGAAAACCAATTATCAAATTTTAATAATTTTTGGCACAAATATTCCTGACACAACTTGCCATCAAATGACCGTTCAGTTTTCCACTTCACCCAATGTATGCTTCTGCACTACCTAGGGAAAGCAGATCAACCGAAATATGCATTAAAATAAACAGAAAACCTGAAAAAACATCCCCAACATTATCGATCGTACCTCGAATAAGGACTAGCAGA
>Ga0209367_1004769_pt1 | contig 18816 bp, 11 predicted proteins | sample WorMetLIZISLAND2_FD_187412 | JGI IMG/M metagenome (GOLD analysis project Ga0209367, IMG submission 187412) | Marine gutless worms symbiont microbial communities from Max Planck institute for Marine Microbiology, Germany - Olavius geniculatus... ... | reverse complement strand
ATATAACTGTAAGGATATACCCCCTTTGCAAAAACGAGGTCATTGTCTCCCATGTGTTTGATGGTGTGGTGAAAATTTTCTTTCCCGCTTTTTAACAACAAACTCACCAGATGATCCAAGGATGCCGACAGAAATTGAAAGGAGTCGATGAATTTTACATTGCCAATTTGAAATTGAAGAAATCGCTCTCCGTTCAACGGGATTACTTTGACGTCGTCGTAACTGATCTTTTGTCTTTTTGCTTTCTGCGTGTAACGTCTTTGGAAATGTTTGATCACAAAATGGGCATCGTAGTTTTTTAAATTATGGAAAATTATGGGCAGGAAGTAGCTGTTCGTGTTCTTGTTGCCGTCCAAGGACTTACACTTTTTTGGTTTTAGTTGTAAATTACAATTGTTGCAGGCTGGAAATAAATATTCGCCGGTCACGTGATCGTGATGCCGGACTTTGTAATTTTGGTGAGTGAATGTGCTATTGCAATTGGCGCACGTGGTAGCCGCGTGATGTCGTCTGCGGACGTCGGCGGACATCGAAGTGAGTGGAATTTGCTGAGACAGGATGTTGTCTATTAGTCTCGCTTTCCGACATGATGTGCTCGTAAAAACGAGACATCACGTCGGGACCACTATAAACGGTGGGCGGTGTTTGGTATTGGGGTAGACTACTGACACGGTAGCAGCAAAAACCACTCACTTGATGTTCGTCGACGATACGGGTTTTTGCGTCCGGACCTAACACGTCGTCCACCGGGGTGAGAAAATCTCGAGAAATGACTTATGTATACGTAGTGTTGTGTTGTAGTGTTCTGAATAAGCAAAAGGTTGATGTGATGTGGACGATGGCGTTCGGGGGATAGATAATCGATCGAAAATCCTTTACTATCATCATCGAGAGAAATAACGTTTACACTGATTTGTGGATTTTGTTTCTGAAGTTTTGGGATATATTTCAAATGAACGGGAAACGAAATTCCATCGAAATTTAGGGTGTCTCGATATTTAGTGTAACTGTAGCCATTTAGGGGATTGCTTTTTGGTGGGTACAGACCTGAAAGAATCGCCCATTCGAAGCACCGCTCGTCGTTGTTCTTAACGTTGATGACGGCTTTTTTTCGCTCGATAGAAGGTGGCGTCGGTATGTATGTAGATCTGGCAAGCGGTCTGAACTGGGTGATGACGATGACGCAGTTCTTGATACGGTCGAGCACGAAACCGCTGCCCCTGGCGTTGAAATTGTCGACACTCACGATCATTTCACTCACCAATTCGTCGAAGTTGAGATCGTGGCCGTCGGCAACGAGTTGCGGTCGTAGATTAAACTGACCGTCGACGTGTTAAATTTCGTCGTCCACCTGCCTCGAAAATTCGGCAAAAACGCGAAAGATGACTCGAATGGAGCCAAAACGACGGCGGCGATCATCGATTTCACAGTTGATGTAGTCTCTGTTGCGATCGATGAAATCTTCAAACGTCACGTCCGATGAATCTCCCGGTATTTCGATGTGCTGCACTATCTCATCCACAGCGTGTAGAATACGTGGATGCACGCCTGACAAACACGAGCTCGTACGTCGTCAAAGCAGTAAGCAGGCAATCGCTTTTTACATACTTTGCCACAGGGCTGATCCACACAGCGCCTGCATATTGCGCCGGCTGCCGTTGTCGTCGTGACGCCACAATTACGACACGAATGCTTGTCCATTTCTTCTCAGATCTGATGCAGCACCGTTGACGTCAGTTGTTGTAATGGCCCGAGGTGGCTAGAGTTCGCCCTTTTATGGGCACGAAACGTATTACGAACGTATACCGACGTACGACGTACGTACCACGCTGAGCCTGCAGAAAATCGAACCTTTGGACCACGTGGAAAAAACCCTGAACATATATGTATGCGACTAGCTTACGATAGCACCTGCAGACGAGGGCACGGTGCACTTTGAACTTGTTGACAACTACGTAACAGATACGCACACTAATATCGATGTATACGTGAGTGTTTATGTCGACGCAGTATGACGCTGACTCACAATCACGAGACGACGAATTACATACGTATAAGAAACTAGATAGTAATACTAAATTAATACTAAAAATAACCTTGTCCTAGATTTCGACCTATGGTTAATTATAACTTTGACCTTAACCTGTTGTACTTTGGTCCAGTTTTAACCATTGTCCTGTTGCTAAATGTATTCGATGACCTTTGACCTTGACCTTGACCTTGACTTGACCTTGACCTGTCAAAAATGATTAATGGTCTCAGACCTCGATCTTGGCCTAGATATGTAAAAAAATGTACTTGATGACCTTTGACCTTGACCTTGACCTGTCAATTTCGTCTGAAAGTCTACTTTTATGCTCAAAACCGGAAGTTATATAATGGGACCGACAATCTCTTTCTACTGTGCTGTTTTACTGCAAAAATGCAACCGACACAAAGGCCAGTAGAGCTGGTTATACTTTCAGGATCTTATAGTTAGGTAGAATGTGAAGCTGACACGTGATGAAGCTTACTACAGGGTGCGGCAAAAAAGTGGACCGCTAAAGTTTTTCGCCGTTTTCTCAGCAACAGTTCGGAATTTTAATATCAAATTCTATAACTTTATTTAGAGAAACCTTCTACATTTAATTGCCAAGTAAAATGTGATTCTGCTGAAAACGATTAAGTTATAGACTTTAGCATGACCCCCTACCGATCTTTTCAGCATTCAAAAATGTTCAAGCTAAAAATGCTATTTAATTTTCGCACAGAACTGGCTGCGGGCCAGATGCCCAGATATCATCACAAAAGACCAATGGCTTCCAAATTCTCCGAATATAAACCCAATGGACTATCTCGTATGGTGTGCAATGTTGGAGGCTTACTGCAAGCTTAAAACAAAGCCGAAAACAAGCGCCGAACTCAAGGAAGCGCTTCAGGGTATCTGGGGATAATCGGTAGGCAATCATGTTAAAAAGTCTGTAACTTCGTTGTTTTTCAACAGAATCACATTTTACTTGGCATTTAGATGTAGAAGGTTTTAATAAATAAATCTGTAAAATTTCAAATTAAAATTCAAAACGGTTGCTGAGAAGACAGCAAAAAACTTTAGGGGTCCACTTTTCTGCCGCACCCTGTATACCACTGTCTATTAAAAGTGGGCGATTCGGCTGAAAACAAATCCGATTCAATTTGAAAGAATTTTGATTTGATTCCATTTGATTCACTGGCAGTGGCGTCGGGACAGAAGGTAAGGGGGAGGCAGTAGCCCGCCCTAAATTTTTGGCTGTCAAAAAATTGTCATGAAATCATGTCCGAAAATGTTTGTCTAAGTAGCAAAATTTCAGCTGAAAACCTCTTTTTGGGGTGGGGGGAATTTAAGACCAAAATTTCAATTTTGAGCACCGATAATCTTTTTTGTTGGAAATTTTAAAATTTTTGTCGGAATTCTGTCAAGAAAAATTTGGAGTGTCTGTCGAAAATTTGCAGCTTTCGGTTCCGTCTAGTTTGCTAACCTATGATGACGCTGTTTACTGATGAATTTTGATAAATGTTTTCATGAATTTTGAGTTGCAGTTTGAGACTGTACTATAGTAGATGTACTATTGTACTTTTGCCGGTAGATCAACCTGTAATAATCAACTGAAAGCTGTAAGTAAAAAAATCATGTCATGGAAAGGAGGTTTAACGTCAATGGTCACTCATTGGTTGTGCCTTTAGAAGCTCGATACAGTAACAGTGATTATTAGTGAAGTGAAAGTAAACGAAATTTGTATGCAGTGCGAATGCGCGCATAGCCTACGGTTACCGCCAAATAGTGTGCAGAAAAACGAGTTTGCCAACAAAATTTGGCTTCAGCAGGCTACTTTATAAAACTGGTGGACCGAATCGAAATAAGCTTGAGTTCGATTTGGCCTGCCGAATCGATTCAGATCGATTTTTTTCCCAGCTCTGCTGTCTATCACCTTTACCTCTGATTGTGACATCCATTGCTACTTGATGGTTTTTTTCATATTTTAATAACCATCTGGGTTAAATCAAATTTATCTAAATGTCTCAAGGTCCAGATAGACTGCCAACAATTTTGGTTGCAGTCAACTACACGTTTTGTCATTTTCAACTATAGTCCCTATTGCACATTCCGGGTACGACTGCACGCTGTTTTAAAGTTCACAAAATTTTCTTCTATGTATAAGAAAACACAATAGGCGTCGTTCATAAATGACGTTACGCTCCGAGAGAGGGGGGCAGCGGGCAGGAGGTTCACATTGTGACGATGTGTGACATAGAGGAGTGGGGTTAAAAGTATTGTGACGTCACACACGTCGAATCTGTGGGAAGGCACAGTGGACAGCCACTTCCAATTTTGCCGACTCGCCGTATGTGACAAGACAAAAAAGCTTAGAAACATTTCGGAACACTGTGCTTTGTTTCACATGATTTTCTGCATCAAGTTCACAGTGTAGACAATTTTTGGAACAGCCATATTTTTATATGTCATAATTTAGATACGCCAGAAGTCATCTGTGTGGGTTACACTACAGGCTGCTCAGGTGCGGGTAAACGTTTTGACGTCATATTTGATGGGGCGTCCGGTCTGCTGTGACAAAAGAGGGGAAGGGAGGTAATTTTTTTAAATCCCGTGACGTCATTTATGGACGACAGTCGACCACAAATGACAGACTGGAATGGCTACGTTGTTGACGTGTGTTTACAGCGTCAGGTGTTACGCCACATTCGTGTGATAGCCGCAGAAGCAAAGCAGGAGCTTATGAACGCTTTCCGTCGTGAACTGACGCTGCAGCTTGTTGCTATCTCCCGCGATCATAAGTCGACCAGCAACTTCATACAGACCTTACGACGCAACAAAGCCGCTGCACTGAAAGAGAAATCATAGTGAGACGAACAAACTGGAGAATTTGCTGTGACGGTGTAAATCCAGTGGTGCAGTAGCAAGGACAGGGGGCATTTGACTCCAAATTGTAGACAGTTGGAAAATTGTCCGAAAATTTTCTTCTTGTCGAAAAAAGTTCTGTCCAAAAATGCAAAATTCGGGCCAAAAATGCCCATATTGGGGAAATTCGGATACAAAATTAAAATTCTGAGAACTCATAATCTCTTCTGCCCGAATTTTGCAACTGTCTGTTGGAATTCTGTCGAAAAATTGCAATTTCTTGCTCCGCCTACTTTTTTGACCCACAACTTTGCAACAGACCAGAGTATTTTGTAGCGGTACATTTGTTTCATATCGCACATTGACGTTCTATTGAAAACAATGTAAGTTTTTTAAAAATTTTGTGTCACGCAGTTTGCTGGCATTTTTTCTAGTGCAAATTCTTCGGCATATCGTAGCCACCTCCGCATATCGTCAAATTCATAATCGTTAACTGTAACTGTTATTGCATCGGTAAAACAAAAGTCAGCATCGTAGTTTTCGTGACAGATGAATAACCATTGGTCAAAATGTAGTGATTAAAAACGGTGTTAATCATAGTACGCTCAGAGTTTTTTCTTGCATTTCATAACATCAACAAGAACACTCTTACACTACCGACACCTCAATTATAGTAACACCGACATCACAAAACCAGTTTCGTCCCCGATCTGGTGTTCGCTCGTTGTTCGTTTAAGACGGACAGTTGTTGCCAGGACGGTATTCGCAGAGGAAGCAGAATTTGTTGGAACATTTCTGGTCATTCCATGTGTAGCCTTTATTGGGCCAGATATTGATGCACGACTCGCGTCCAGCAGCCCCATCAAACCAGTTCGGTTCGCCTTTATCCCACTTCGTGTAGCGCATCGGACATATACGGCCACGATACATGGTCCGTTTCCACACAAAGTGGGATTTGATGTTAGGGTTAACACGCTGCCCTGCCGTCCACACATAGGTTCCCTGGTAATTAATGCGGCACCTCGACTGCAGCTCTCCTGCACGCAAACACATTGAAAATACGTGGACACGGTGCACGAACTGTGCAATGGTGTGAAATAGACAGACTAAATAGGTCATGCGATGAAAAATAAAGAACACCATTTTGATCTACCCCACAATGGCAGTTTACAGTAGTTTTTGCACCCGACTGTTATAGCATGTATTAGCTATTGTATTAAACTGTATTAAATTCTGTCATCTATCTGTCTACCACGACCTAGTACCGATCCAAGCCCAGGTGAAATTGAGACTTTGGGTATTTGTCATATGAATAAACTTATCTAAACGTAGTGATTTGATTGAATCTTCTGATATCTTAGTGCCTTAAATAGTTACTTTTGTTCTGTTGGTTTATCTTTTAATCAGTCACTTAAACCAGTTGGGCAACTTGAGTTTTAAAAATATTGTCCAGTTCCTTGTAAAAATAGCATGTTCTGTTGTCCTGTTACTCCTGATAAAATTATCCAAATAATTCATAAATTCTCTAATAACAAAGCACCAGGAAATGACAAAATTAATTCTAAAATACTCAAAGAAGTCTCTGATATTATTGTCGACCCACTTACATTTATATTTATTCTTTCCTTTACAACTGGACAAGTTCCCGATTTACTTAAGATAGCTAAAGTTGTTCCAGTTTACAATTCGAAAAACTAATGTATAAGAGATTATATGATTTTCTTGAGGGAAGCAAATTATTTCACAAATATCAGTTTGGATTTAGAAAAAAATCATTTTATATCGCAAGGGAAGTGCTGGATAACATTTATCAGCATTGTTCTAGCCAAGAAGTTACCATGTGAATATATTTGGATCTGCAAGAAGCATTTTATACGGTTAAACATTCAATTTTCTATTTAAAAACTGGAAATTTACGGAATTAGAAAAACACACTTACAATGGTTTAAAAGCTGCTTAAGCAATAGGAGACAATATGCTGTTTTGCAAAATTATGAATCATATCTTGAATGTATTACTTACGGAGTTTTCTGATTAGTTCTGAGACCATTATTTTAATATACATGAATGACATCCAGTATGCTGTCCCAGATGCTAAACTAAAATTGTTTGCAGATGATAGGCCTACTGACCTACTGTTATATTATAGTGATCCGATAAACCTTTCTGCAGCTGCCAATAATTATAGTATGTCACAGCTTTCTGAATGGTTTACAGTAAATCACCTTAAAATCACCTTAATTTCAGTCTTAGTAAAACCTGTTACCGGCGCCACTGAATATAACATGAAAACAACGTAGGCCTACCTGTTTTTGCGGCTGTCAGACGGCACTATCACCACCGAGTGAACGTCGCTGTGGTATGTTTGCTTAAATTGCAGTAGGTCTTGATTATTTCTGCCTACGTGCTGTGTAAACGTAAAACGTAACGTAAAGTCCTTCCCGAGACTTAATGCCCATCGGGCGGCGCTAATCTCCGTTTTCTTAGCCCTCAGCCAGACACCAGTTTTTACACTGCGAGACCACGGATACGGGGCTAGTGCATCGCGCGGTGTGCCTGTTTACGTCCCAGCTTTCGCTGGTACTTAGTGCGCCTACCCACGGAGGGATGGCCAGGCTGAGTTGATCTGGGTGGCTGGTTACATACCGTCATGGTCACCGATCCAAGTACTAATGGGTCTGGTGTTGATTAATTTCGTTGATACAATCAACGACGTTACCAACTGAGCCAAACCACGACCATGCTGTGTGCTGGTAAAAATTTTAACGGAGTGATAAATGAGATCAAACAGAGTAAGCCAGTTTGTTTATGACATGTTTTTCTGCAATGTTCATAATCTGATTTCAAGCTCTATTCTTTCAAGTTCATAGTACGTGGATGTTGGCCCTAGGGACCCATATTATGTTACACCTCTGGTAAAAAAACCTTGCTCAATAAGCGCAGGCGTCTCCGTAAGTGTGGTCACATTGCTGAAGCTGGCATAAATGAGGCACGTAACAGACACTTTGCTGGTCTAAGAAAAGCAACTCCTAAACTCCGCGCTCTTCTACCAGTCAGTTACTTGCAATTCCACGGCATAACTTATCTTTTGGTTCTCGTTCCTTTCGTGTCTCTGCTCCGAAAATTTGGAACTCCGTAACTCCTCAAATTCGTCAATGTCAAACCTTGGCTACATTCAGATGTCACTTAAAGACCCACTACTTTCAGTCAGCCTTTTCTGCCACCTAGCGTCCATCATCCTATGCGCCCTGATTCTTTCTGAGACTTTGTCACTTTATAAACCATTTACTTACTTACTTACTTAAAAAATTATGGGCCTCAGTGAACAATACCAGGCATGGTGGACGTACCGATAGCGCTGTCAATTCTGTCTTACTGAAGTGTGATACAGATTCTGTTAACAAATAGGCTACTTTGCTGATGTGTGTACTGATCTGACGTACAATAAAGAAGATGTCTCATCCTTCAGGAGGTTGGTTTTATCTTCAGTTAATGGCACTAATAGTCCATCTGCTTATTTGCAAGTATATGATGTGGAAGATAGTTTGCGTCAAATGAAACGCAGCTGTCCTGGTACGGATTATATATACCTTGTTGGTTTTACAGAAACTGCTCCTATGAAATTGCTCAGGTTGTAACACATATTCTAAATTTGTCATTTCATACTGGTATAATTTCCTCAGCAGTGGACAGTGTTGTTGTCCTTGGCCTTGGTCCTTGGCCTTGGCGTGTCCTCGAGGACAAATTTTGAGTCCTTGGTTGCCCTGAGGGTCAAGTCCTTGGCCTTGGCCTTGGCCTTGAAAATCAAGGCCTTGGCCTTGGCCTTGAGCAAAAGTCCTTGGCCTGTACCAACCAGGTCCTTGGCCTTAGGCTCATGTGTCGGGAAACTAATACTACTACAATGTTAAAAGCATTTTCATCCCATGAATGACTGGATACTGGTGGTTTTTTGGTGGACAGTAAATTTCTCAGTTTATACCGACGTTTAGTTCAATTATCTCTCAGAGTGGACAACTGATGGGACCGCACAGGGCACGGATGTCCGACACTCTGCTTGAAACTTTAGTGTTTCTCAAATGTAACAGTGCGGCACTGGGGCGCGTTCCCCCTCGACTTAATTTTAGTTAACTGTTAACTGTTACTTTCCAGAGGACCTGAGAACCACACAAACTCTGACAAACCTTTTCCCGTAATTTGAAATTCTGTGTACTGGTCGTTTAGCAGTCTGCAGTTTCTGAACTTTGACTGCGTGGTTTGTGTACTGCATTATTTCCATTACGTTTTGGATTTTGCGCTAGCTTACAGAATATATTAGCAAGCAGTAGTTGAATTCATCAGTTTTAGTGGTCATTCTAGTTGACTGCGAAATTGAAAATTAAATCTATTTAATTAAAATTACTATTAAGTTCAGCATTCAAAAAACACCCCTATCGAAAGCAGTCCTTGAACTTGTCCGTGAGGTTAAGTCCTTGGCCTTGGCCTGCCTTGAAGGCCAAGTCCTTGGCCTTGGCCTGCCTTGAAGGCCAAGTCCTTGGCCTTGGCCTTGAAGGTCAAGTACTTGTTAACAACAGTGGCAGCGGAGAGGTGTAATTGTCACTCCTGTACCCAAAGTTAAGAAGTTGGCTGCATTCTCAGATTATCATCCAATTTTGGTCACACCACTTTTGTCTCGTAGGCCTACCGCTGAACGAATATTGGTTAAAAATAATTGGTTGCTTCTGTCCATTTTTGCTTCCCAACTTCAGGATCAGTTTGGTTTTCGTTATGGACGGATCTTTCTGAAATTTTGAGGGTATGTCGGGCATGGCATAAACTACAGCTGTACGAGTGATTCAATTTTGGGCGTGATCCGGCAGGTTTAGCTTATTTTCTTTTGTATTTTGTTTTTTGTGTTTCTGTAAAGGTTAAACTTACTGTTCCGTTATTATGTGTTGTGTGCATTCTGCCTGGAAAGGCCGTCCCCGAAATGACCTATAGGCATACTGTGTCGGGTGGGACGTTAAACCCTACTCACTCACTCACTCACTGGATTCTGGATCACTTTGAAATTTTCGTTACCATTGCGTTAAAAGGGGCATAAGGGAACCGCTGGCAAAGCGAAGATAGTGACGCCACCTGGCGAATAGCTTTGCCTTGGCGGAGCTGCGGGTTACGACTGCTTTTCTAGTTGGTACTGATATTAGTTGAGTCACTTCTGCATATACGTTTGTTATGTGCCTGGTTTATTAAATAAATAATAAAATAGTAATAATAATAATAAAGACAAAGACATAAAGAGATAGAGAGACGCAAACAGATATACAGACAGAGAAACAGTTTTAATACCCCGTTTACACGATGAAGCAAACATCAAGCAAACGTATTCAATATACAGTGCATGACGTATGCTCTAAGTTTGCTTGATGTTTGCTTCATCGTGTAAACTGGGTATTAAGCAGAAAGGATATTGTCTGAATAATATACTGACTACGTGGTCGAAGGTAGTCTTCAACGGCTTGCTGTTCAGCGGCGTTGGCAATGGTAGCAAGGGCAGCGTGCATTGAGACGCAGTGTCTCTTAGCGGCCGTCCAGTCCTTTCGCTGCGTCACTAGCTGGTAACGCACTGCGTATATATACAGAGACAGCGATGTCAACAGTCAACAAAGACTTAAATGCTAAAGACTTTACTGCAAAAAAACAAGGACTTCTCATAAGCTCACTCTAATGGCAATAGTCTAATAGCAAACGCCAATAGGCACACAAACTTCCAAAAAAACTTGCATAGTGTATTCTGATTAGGCCGCCCGGCACTGTATAGTTCCCGGAAATCGTTACATTTTTACTGCTGTTTATTATCTTTTTTTAAAAACTGGTGAACTACATCAGAGATTAATTACGCGGCTAATGTTTACCCACCCTGAATCAGCTTTATCGAAAGACATTATCTCGGCCACTAGGGGATGCTGCCCCTCAAATTTTTACGCTATAGGCCTACTACAAAATAACTAAAGCTTGCTAACACACATGACAATGGATCGGGATCCTCCAACAATTTTTAATAATAACAATATTTAAACATTTGCTTCAGTTCAGCGTTTTAGTCATAATAATTTTGTGATCAGAGAGTGTGACCTCACGAAGCTTTTCTACGTGATGCGCTACGACATGCTGGTGATAATTTTTGGTACAACTTTTGGAGTGCATTGTTTCTTTAAAATTTGGGATGGAAAACCGTGCAAAATTCGGCGCGATTTTGGACTATTTCAGACATTAACCGCGAATATCGCTAGAACGAATAGAGATATCGACAACCAAAAAACGGCGTTAATAGTTACGATTCCTCGCGAATTAGGCCAAACAATGGTGAGCTTTGGTCCATCAGCAGCCAAGATTACGATGCTTGTTTACCCACTCTAAGTCGACATTGCGCGAGCTGTCTACATGTACGCTGGTGCAATTGCGTTCGTTCCACATGACGTTGCTACCACGGGAATTACGACCTCCTATTTTTTGGTTTCTCCAATCGGACTTACGGCGCCGGGCGGCCTTGCTTTGGACACTGCCTCAAATTTTTAGTAAAAATTTGCATTGCTAGCAATTGTTGGGAGACCGCCCGACGTCTGTGCTGGGGTCTAGGCCTACTTTTTCACGGCTTATGCGGTAGCAACAAACTGTTTTATAAGCGATGTGCCAAGTCAATGGGAAGGCCAAAATTTCGACCCCCCACTGCTTCGACATTTTCAACCGATTTTTATGAAACTTAAAACCAAGAAAGATATCCGGGATACGACCCAACACGCAAAATTTGGTTGATGTGGGACGACGGGAAGGTGGTCTGCGTAGGAAGGGCATTTTCCGTTACTTTTTGTGTTCTATCCTTTTTTGTGTTCTTGCTCACGCCTACAGGTCACACCAGAAGACCGATCACGGCCATCTATGGCTCAAAACGCGTGCTCCCGCGTAAGGTGGGGCCTTTTGGGGGACTCGATGATAAAGAAGTAATGTTTGGGGTCAAAACTCCTCAAAAACATGATATTTATGGGACTGAATGGGCATTTTAAGCCAAATTTACAAAATTTTCGAATTGCGATATCTCGAAAAGTACGGACTCGATCAACACAAAATTTAAAGGGGAATTTTAGGTGCTTAAAGGGACTTCGTGGGTGGTCCAGCATTACAAAATTATAATTCGAAATGGCGGCGGCCGCCATCTTAGATTTTTGCACAAACAGCAATAACTCAACCGCCGATTGACGTAGATGAATGAAATTTTGCAGTGATGTAGAGGGCTGTAGACCCATTGACCATAATGGACAAAAATAATAAATTCAAGATGGCGGCGGCCGCCATTTTGAATTTCATTTATCGCTCATAACTTGTTTACTGTTGAATATTTTTGCACGAAATTTGGCACGTGTATTACGTTTAAACAGCAATAACTCGGCCGCCGATTGACGTAGATGAATAAAATATTCAGTAGTGTAGACGGCTGCCACCGGAAAGAGACCATTTGACCAAAATGGACAAAAAAATAAATTTAAGATGGCGGCAGCCGCTTTTTGAATTTCATCTATCGCTCATAACTCGTTTAATATTGCACATATTTGCACGAAATTTGGTATGTGTATTACGTTGGAGGTCCTACATGCAGTTATGCCAAAATATTAAACAGAAATAAAATCCAAAATGGCGGCAGCCACCATCTTGGATTTTTGCACAATAGCAATAACTCAGCCGCCGATTGACGTACGTTAAAGAAATTTTGCAGTGATGTCGACGGGTGCTACCAGAAGTAGATCGTCTGACCGAAATCGACAAAAGTAATAAATTCAAGATGACGGCGGCCGCCATTTTAAATTCCGTTTATTGCTCATAACTTAGTTGCTATTGCACGTACTTGCACGATATTTCATATGCGAGCTAAGTTTGACGTTCTACGTGCAGTGATGCCACAAAATCGAACAAAAATGAAATTTAACATGGCGATGGCCACCATTTGGTATTTAAACACATGAAGGCATAATAAATCAGCTGCCGACTGAAAAAGGTTAATAAAAGTTTGCAGGAATGTGCTTAGTTACTACTAGAAATAAATCATGTAACCACAGTCGAGAAAAGTATTAAATTCAAGATGGCGGCGGTCACCATTTTAAATGTCGTTCATCACTTATAACTGCTTTTTCACCCATCTGCGTGAAATTTGGTATGTAACTAAATTTGTGGTCCCACATACAGGCTTGCCATCATGTTAAACAAATAACAAAATCCAAGATGCTGGTAGTAGTAGTAGTAGTAGTAGTTGTTGTTGTTGTTGTTGTGTACAAAGTAACTGTTCAGTGACCTTTCAAACTTTAATAAAACCACAAACATTATATATGTAAAACTGCAAACAATTTATTTAATGTTGTATAAGCGCTGATGTAAAGCGCCAAAAATCAAAAAGTATAAGCACGAACATTATGCATTAGCTTAGACATTTATATCTGGCTACTGAGAACAGATTTATTGTCTAAGCTAATGCGTTAGTTCGGGCTTATACTTTTTGATCTTTGCCGTTTTACATCAGCGCTTATACAACATTAAATGAAATGTTTGCAGTTTTTTATATATAATACCAATCGTAGGCCTAAAACGCAGTTACACTGTAGTTTTTTTGCCGACTATTTGCCAAGCTGTATTCTGACATTTTTAAGGTGTCACTAAACTGTCCGGCAGAAGAACAGCTGAGCAAGTTAGCAAAGTGTACTTCTGATTGTTAGTTTCCGATTTCTTATTCCAAATGTTTCTCAGCAGGCATATTGTTTTGGTAACAAAACGTCATAATACGTATATGAATGTACTATAGTCTAAATTTGGCCCACCAAATTTTGGGACATTGTAGCCCTACCCCAGGGCTTTCCGAAAAAGCCGAAAAAGTGGACCAAAGTTCACCGATTTCGAGAAAAAGCGGTTCGAAATCCAAAATCTGACCCCAAAAATCTCGTCCTCCAAGAAGTTTGGGGGGCGAATTTTGGCATGAGCATATAAGGGGTCTAGGGACCTGCCTTATTTTCGAAGTTGGGGGACCTCCCTTTTACCCCCATTTTGGGGATTTTTTTCAAAATTTTCACTTTAACTTGAAAAATCTCAAAATTGTTGTGTTTGTTTTTTTCTGTCGTTGCACATAAATAAAAGACCCGAAGTGGTATATCGTCTGAATAAATTATCAAAATATCGACGGACAATTTTTTGCTAGGGCCCCCCAAAGTTACCCACTATCGGAAATTTTAGGGTTTTTGACACATAACTTTGTTGTTGGTACACAAAATTTTGACAGCTCTTAGTTTGTTTATGGATCGTTCCAGAAATCCCAAAACATATGCGGACCAAAGTTCACCAATTTCGAGAAAATCGGGACGAAGTTCAAAATTTGATCAGCCAATAACTTTTTTGCTTCTAAACTTTGGCAGACAATATTTTGGGAGCCTGTAGCCCTTCCTTAGGGCTTTCCAAAAAGGTCAAAAAAATATGGACCAAAGTTCGCCAATTTCGAGAAAACGGAATCGTTTCAGAAATTGATCTTTCAAAACTTTTTTTTGTTTTTGAACTTTGGCTCACAAACTTTTAGCGTCTTGTAGTCCTTGTTGAGGGCTTTCCAAAAGTTCCAAAATATGTGGACTAAAGTTCACCAGTTTCGAGAAAATTGGAACCGAAGTTCAAAATTTGATCACCCAATAACTTTTTTGCTTCTGAACTTTGGCCAACAAAATTTTGGGTGCCTGTAGCCCTTCCCTAGGGTCTTCGTTTAACACAGTGCAGAAATGCATCGTCTGTACATTCCTTCAATTTACAATGAAAAGAAATCAGCATTAACGCCTGTAAACGATGTTATAAATTATGTTTCCCGCTATATTGAAATCGTGAAATGAGCAGCAACATTATAACTTTTGGAAGTCATAGAATTGCTGCCGTATGCTAAAATTTAAATTATTTTCTTTTAATATTTAGTTCCGCTATACCACGGCGATGTTCACATTAGTACTATAAAACAGCACCAGATTAAGTCGGCAGCCCCTTAAAGCTGAGAGCACCCGTCCATCGTGCCTATTGCACAAAATAGGTGTGTCACTACGTTTTTTACCTTTCGGCTTTGGTTTGTTGTTATTGCCGCCAGTGGTCCCAGTGCCGCCACCGCCACCCGACCCTGTGCCAAACACAGTGCAGAAATACATCGTCTGTAAGCTTACATTCCTCCAGTTAACATTGAAAAGAAATCAGCAGCAACGACTGTAAACTATGTTATAAACTATGCTTCCCACTATATTGAAATCATGAAATGAGCAGCAACATTATAACTTTTGGAAATTATAGAATTGGTTTGGGTTAGGACGGGCAGGCTTAAGCCCAAAGTCAAATGTTGATTCTCGAACATTGTGATGTCGGAAATCCCCTGAGGCTTAAGGCTCTGGATACCAGCCCATCGTGCATATTGGATAAAACGGCTCAGTCACTGTGCAACACAAGTAATGAATGGCTTTTAGCGTTTTTTTACCTCCCGGCTTTGTGCTGCCGTCACCGCCAACCGGTTCTCTGTCTACCACAGTGCAGAAATACACCTCATGCGACTTCTTTCAGTTAACATTGAAAACATTTGCATAGGCTTATGTTAAGTCTTGTCTAAATTTTCGGTGTTCGTGAACAAAATCGCCAAAATGTTTTTGTAAATAATAAGTTTCAATGTAATAAAGAAATAAGGTTACATTACACGCCATTTAGCAGTTAAGACAAGGCATTGATTAAAATCTTACACCAATTCAATGAATGCGGTTTAAAGAGATATTGAAGAAATTTTCGGAAATGAATTACAGAAGGAAACAAGTAATTTGAGAAAAGCTCACGAGACGCGCGAAAGCCTATAGAAGTTCCTGTTCGCAGGTAATCTTAGTCTATCTCCATCCATTTCGTCGTAATTCACTCTTTTGCAGCCAAAAATCGCCAAAAAATCACGTTAAATCAATATTTTTAGGGTTCAAGGTCATCGATGTTGATAAATTTAAAAAGCCTGTCACAAGTGCTTGTTATGATGAGCAGCATGCCTGTGCCTATCTGCAACCAGGTTCACGCTACACGCGATAATAGCGGTAAAATAACCACTTTTTAGGGGGTAGGTGTTTTGACGCCCACCTGCGCCGGCCTCCTTGAACCTAGCGGGTCGGGACTTAAACTGCGGAAATCTACGTTGAGTGCTGAAAATTTCATACGCAGGTTGTCTTGGTCTATCGCCAGCCATTTCGTCGCAATTCGGTGTTGAAATGTGAGCTGCATCCAAACATTGCGAAAAATTCACTAAAAACCTCTTTTTGAGGGGTTCAAGGTCATTCAAGGTCGTCGATGTTGGTAAATCCAAAAAGCCTGTCACCAGTGCTTGTTATGATAAGCAGCATGTATGTACCTATCTGCAACCGTTTTCACATTATTCTAGCCAATAACGGCAAAATGGCGTCTTTTTAAGGGGGGTACCGCTCTTTGACGCCCTCGTTCGAGGGGAACCCCTGCACCCATTGGCACAAAATTTTGTCACGATAAACTAGAGACCTTGGGGCAGCCCACAGTGAAGATTTCGTGATCCTAGCTTGCACCGTTTTGATACAGCTTACGAGTGTGACAGACAAACAGACAGACAGACGGAGACAGACAGATGCCCAGACGATGGCAAAGACGCGCGAAGCATTCTGCTTTTACGCGTAAAAAGTAACAATTCCCAAAAGTTTATCCTGTACAAACATTCTAACCAAAGTAAATCTGGAAAGGTAGTAAACAAAAGCCGAGAGTAATGCAGTTACCACATAAAAGTAGTTAAAGCAGTCACAACTACAGTAACCGCAAAGCTGTAATACTTATTGTTTATGATACGCTGTCCACTGTCCAGTAATGCATAACGTTGAATAACACATGGAGTAAAACACGGAACAATGACAGGTGATGACTGGCTCAAAAAGCAACTGATCAGATTCTGGTGCTTATCCAATTCAGGACAGATCCAAAATTAGGGGTCATCCATAAATGATGTCACACTCCAAGGGGGGGGGGTTTACATTATTGTGACGACATGTGACATAGGGGAAGAGGGGAGTTAAAAGAAGTGCGATGTCAACCGCACAACAGACAGCCAAATTCATGTTGCCAACTCGCCGTATGTGTCACGACGAGGAACTTTTAGGAACACTGTGCTTAATTTCACACAATTTTATGCATTAAATCGACAGTAGACAGTTCTGATAATGGATATAATTTTATATATTATAATTAGGATATGCTGAAACTCATCTCTGCACTCTACACTACAGGCTGCCAAAGGGGGTTAGACATTTGACGTCATATTTAAAGGGGGTCAAGGGAAGTGTGACGAAGAAAGGGAGGGGGTAAATTTTTCCCTAAAATCGTGTGACGTCATTTATGGATGACCCCTTAGCAAAATGTGGATTCGTCCAGAAATTTAAATAAAATATTCGGACATGCATGGGACAATTACAATACATGCATTGTCATACTGGACAAACAGTAGCACTGAGCTTGATGAAGGTCTGAGATATTTGAATTATTTGATTGCTTCTAGTTATAGATATCATCGTTTTTTTTCTACCATTTTTCTGACATAATTCAAACACTTCAGACAACACTTTGTCAAATCCAATCAACAATACTGTAACAGAATTAACGTAATCGCCAGTGTTCAGAAACAGTGTAATGTTCATAATCACACTCTGTTTTACCAGTAACACAGTTGTGGTTTAACTAGAATAAAAAACACATCAGTCATGATGACACTTAGGCGGGCACACTCCTCATTGGAGGAGAGACAAGAATGACGCCGTCACCACGAACAAACAGCATCGGAATTGTCCGCTTTGTAGTCTACAAGATACACAATGCCAATTAGTTGAGCTGTTCAACGTTTCACCATCCAATGAAACAGAATATAGCAAAATACACAGCATATATTTAAATCATAAGGACCTAACAAAAAACTGGCCGACTTCAGTAGGTCATCACAACCTCTGGCATATTCCAGATTCCACGGCAGCTAGTCACTGTGCTGCCCCAAAGGTTTAGGCCGCCATTTGGGAAAATCAACCATCTCCAGAAAGTTCCCCGCAAGTATGCTGGGTACTGAAAGTCATGGCAGGAATAGCAAAGAGCACAACAACCCCCGCTCTCCCCCAGTCACACGACTACATCTCTATACTGCAGGGTCCACCAAAGGATTTCATAATCCCCACAGGAAACCACCCAGCAAGCGGTCCAACCTATCAGCAGACCAGCCACATGCACAGCGCAGCCACCCCTAAGCCAAACGGGCTGAAGGCAAGCCCCCACAGGTTTTCCAAAGCAGATGAAAAAAACCAGGTCCCAAACTACAACAACTACATGCCATGGTACCACTAGCGCCAAGCAGCACATAATATTGTGTGATCCCATATGGCAGGTGACGCTGCAGCTCTGACATGGGCTTTCTATGAACAACTGTACCATTTAAGCACTTTTTAAAAACCATTTAACATTCTTTGCCAAACAAACATCATATTTCGTGTGCTTGTGAATAACCACACAGCTGTGAGAACTGATCCCGGTCTCAGACTGGACTGTAAATTTGTGATATCTTGAAAATGCATAGTGTATTTAACTTAACTACTAGCAACATCCAGATAAGCCATATTTTAGTAATAACCAAGTTTAACAAAACACATCTTCAACAACCATGCAGACTTGTTAATACAGTTTACACATTATAAAAAAAACTAGAAATTTGCGGCAAAGCCCAACGTGAGTCCGCCCGGCGCCCTAAGTCCGATTGGGGGAAATTATGGGGCAGGTAAAATTTCCCCGGCATCAAATTCACGTGGCCCAAACTCAAATGCATTGGTATACGCCGAACACGCATTGTCGACTTAGGGTAGGTCAACATGAGCGCTTATAACTTTGTT
>Ga0209367_1004768_pt1 | contig 18817 bp, 8 predicted proteins | sample WorMetLIZISLAND2_FD_187412 | JGI IMG/M metagenome (GOLD analysis project Ga0209367, IMG submission 187412) | Marine gutless worms symbiont microbial communities from Max Planck institute for Marine Microbiology, Germany - Olavius geniculatus... ... | reverse complement strand
GGGAATTGCAACCGGAAACACACAGTTAATCTAGTTATTAGGATAGTAAGCGTTATATGGCTTTTGCCTGTGCTTACTTAGGCCACCAGTAGTTCTGGTGGCTTCGGTGAATTCGGTAAATTCGGTCTCTGTATACCTTTCGACTAAACATTGTGGCAACACAATTCTTTGCCGGCTTAAGGCTGCTAATCGATCACATAATTCTCGGGGTCTGGCCATATATTTACAATGAAATGAATTACGAGCAAACGTCGAAAATGCCATAGCTAAGTGTAAAAACACTAACGTTGGCGTTTTGCTTGTTGTTTAGTTTTGCGACAAAGTGGACAGTGGTTTTGAGATTAGTGTAAATTCCAGACACGGTGAGCCCAGAATAGAATCCGAAATTATTCTCGGGTACTTTATAAACTTAGATGAAGCTGTCTGAGTATCAGTAGCTTGGGGAAACTTTCAGTTGGTTTGGAGCATATAATGAATGTTACGGTCTGGCACGCGTGTTTTGCTGTACTGTATTGATCAGTGCACGGGATAGTGACCTTTTGTCTCCAGCAAGACATTGATAGGGCTGTCGTTGACAAAAACCAACACGAGTCCCGTCATGGCTAGTTGGCGACAGAACACCCACGTGCGACAATCATCTGATGCTTTTACCCCCCTGATAAATCTTGATCGCTTTCTATGGCTTCCTGTTTGGACATGCAGTTTCTGAACCATGCGAAACTTAATTTCCGTAGCTAATTTTACGCCGTTTTCGTCGACGTTTGTTGTTATTACCGCCCTATTCATGCGTGCATGGAGCGATATTGCCAGAGTACGATGTCCGTCCGTCTCTCTTGTCTGTGTAACCGGTGAGACGTTGATGTACGCTGATCACATAGCCTGACCCGGAATTTTGTTAGCCTACTCATGGTTACAGTAGCCTCTTAGGACGCAAAATTTCAGCGATCCAGTGCACCTAAAGCATTCTGTAATTTGGAATTGAACGAAGGTGGAATAAGGAAATTGGCGATTGTCATCGGATAAATGACCGTATCAAAGAAAGAATGATAGATGGGGCCAAGGTTGCTATTGATCACTCATAGGAAATCGCATAAACTTTTTCACATGGCACAAATATCGTCGACCTTGGATGACCTTGAAGGGATTTTTTGCACTCTGCTATGCCCATCGTGCGTGTTTCGCAGCTCGCCAGGAAAATTTGAAAACGATACAGCTATATATATTATTAGTGGCAAAAATGTAGGTCATAGAGTCTATTTTTAAGCGGTATAAGGTTTCTGCAGATGCGCGTTGAGGTTCCGTGGGAAGGGGATTGAGTTTTTTTGCGTCAACTTGACTGGATTCGACAGATCCCTACGCGACCAGACAGCGTGTTTGACCGGTGGTGGTCTGTAGGCTACAGACAATGAACAGTGTGCACATAAAAAGTGCAGATTTTGTTCTGTCAGAGAGAAATCAGCGCTGTAGTGACGTTTAGACAGTACTTTTAACAGAATCGTCTGTAATGAACTGTAAACCGCTAAAGCGCGGTGAAGTTGGTAGGAAGAATTGCGAAGAAGGGCAGAAGTCTGCAGATCTGTGACCCTGGCCAGTGACGCAGCTGTCGAGTCCTCCACGGCCCGCAACTTTGCCCGACTCAGCGACCGATCCGGCGCAAGCGACGCATCCGAAGTCTTCCGTGGTTCCCGAGCCGGAGACCTTGCGTGAAGTATATCGTCGGTGTTTTTTTGGCCTGAGTGTGTCTGTTCGTATTCACCCTGCGTGGTGCAGACATCTTAGTATAGCAGTGATTATAGCAAGAAACCCCTTTTCTGTATGTAATCTGTCTACTGTTTTGTTGTTGTTGTATATAGCTGTAAATAAAGCGGTTGTCTTGACATAGGCAGCACACAGTAAGCAGCTCTCACACCGATATTGTCAGCAACAAAAATGTAACCCAGTACTATAGTGTTTGACGATATAAAACTTAGAAAGATATTTGCCGGTTTCTTTGTGTTAACGGCGACAAACGTCTGTGCCTATGTATTAACCATTGTTGGACCGTGAGTAATCGAGTATATAAGTAAGTAGGTAGATAAGTAAGTAAATATGTTAATAAATAAGTAAGCATGGTCGTCTGCATCGGGCGGTCATGTAAGCCGGGCTTGCTTAGCTCTTGTTTCTCCTGCGTCGACGCGGACTATCTTGCTTCTGAACTGAAGCATTTACAGTTATCGACACCGCGTTTTGAAACGAGAGCTCCGTGCAGCAATTTAGGACGGTTCACTGGAATAGAATCGCACCACAGAGGAAGGCTTCTTCGTCGACCGTGTTCGATGTAGATCTAACTACTTCCGCGTCACTGGCGCGTGGCCATCAGGCGCCGTCATCACTGTTCAGTCGCTGCATTGATAACATGCTGCTGCTGTCCGAGCTATTGTGTTCCCGCTGCGATACAGCAGTAGCCTTCCCGCTCATGCAGCTTGCGTGCAAAAGGTCTCGGGGTGACAAAAATAAAGGTCAGATGAACAAACTCGTATAGACTGTGTTCAAAAAACACTCTCTCAGCTTTTCCTCTATATCTCTTTAGAAAATGTCGAGATTTATACGAACTTTCAGTGAATGCTTATGATGAATTACGACTTTAGCAGAGGTAAAAAATATAAAGATAAAGTCCAGTGCTTGCTATAGCGCTTCTTACCTGAGTCGAACTCATGGCCAGAAACGCTTTGACAATCTCGGATGTGGCAGCTCATTGGCATGAGCTAATGATACCGCAGCGCACTATGCGGCCATTCATTGCCCGCGTTAACGAACAACTGGACCCGCGGTTTGCAGCAAGCAGACATACCACCGCTCCAATCAGCCACACTAGGCCTTCACCCCGTAACCACTAAGCTACTACGCATTTTTCGTTCCACGGACGGTAGGAGGCTGAGTTGCCCTGAGCACACAGTAGGTTAGAAACTTGCTCAAGGTTGCTTGCAAATGACCGGCAGTGAGAATCGAACTGCAACCTGAAAGTTACGAGTCGACACCAACCACTAGACGCTTGCACCTACACAGGCAGGTAAATGTGCCCAGAGTTGTTACTTGGTAGTGCACCTGCTGGGAATTGAACCCTGGATCTTTCGGTCTTGTATCCAACGCCCTAACTGCTTAAACACCAAGCCACCTGCCCCAAATCTTACCCTGTTCAATATGGTTTATGCTGTTTTGCTCCATGTCAGGTAATGACGCTATAGCGCAATAGAGATGCTTCATGATATTCAATATTGACACTGACATTAACATTTACATATAGGGCCTACACTGTGTCCGGTAAAAAACTGACCCCTTAGACATCGTACAGTAAAAATGTCAAATCTGAGCGAATTTAAATAAAATTTCGTGCAGTTAGTTCTTAGTAAATTGCTGTAGCTATCACGAAATTTTGTTGGGAAATATTACTTTTAGCTGAGTTATTAATTGTTCAATATTGATAACAAAATATCTCCGTTACCAATATGGTGTTACATTATTAAGTAAAGCTTTATGTAGTATGTACATTTGCGTAACTTTAACAAACAACGTCTGATTCTGACCAAATTTCGCATCAACAATAAATCGTCTATTGGCAATAATGTGCCAAGTTTCAGTTGAATTTATTTACGCAAACAATACACGTAGTTTCAGCGGCTTTTGTGAGGTCGCCTCAAAACGTGAATTGTTCAGTATTAGGCAACCGTTTGTTTAAGTCAAAACACCATTTTGTTATTGTTTAGTGTTTACGTTATTTTGACTGCGTCAACAAACGTCACTTCCACTGAGCGACTGCAGTATGTAACGCCATATTGGTAACGAAGATATTTTCAAATCGATATTCAAGATTTAGTAACTTTAGTAAGAAATAATACTTTTCAACGAAATTTGGCAATCACTTCAGGAATTTATTGCGGATTAAGTGTACGAAACTTTATTTAGATTCGTTCAGATTTGACATTTTTATTGCACAATGTCTAGGGGGTCAGTTTTTTTACCAGACATAGTGTAGATTTTGAACTCACATCGTCGTCACGAATGGTGGATTTACTAGCTCCAGAAATTGTTGTTCCGCGAAGGTATTATAGCGTCCTTTTATCACAACTGCTCTACGAAGTTTATGTGCACCATAAGTTAATCAGCGGCCATCCTTACCCCTTGGTCTATTATACTTATGTATACTTTGGCCAAGGTGGGTATAGCATTCCTCGTTTTCCACCTTGCTGCACTTCTGACGTTCTTGCAGATTAGTTGTATACATAGCGTGTACACTGTACACGTCTGTATTTTTGCTCTGTCTTCGCGATGCGTTTCTTAAATCTTGAGCCTTTCAGATGAGACACAGTTTCGCTGTGGTTTGTGGAGATTGTGATTGAGATTGTGTGATTGTGGAGAAAACTTTGCTGCAAAATGGTTATGATTCGGCCAATTTCGCCGTGGCTTCTGTAAACTGCGTTAACTCTGACCCGCTGATCATAAGACAGGTTACATACTGTGAGGTCAATGTTGACAGGATGCGTTGCTATGACTACAACGTTGGATGAAGAGACCGCGGCTAGTCCAAAGAGCGCTTGAGATGAATTATAAGCCTACGCAGTCTTTTTTCTAATACAGAGACTGAATCTCCACACGTGACCGGTTAGCATACGAGACGACATCTTCGTTACATGAACCGAAAAGCGGCTTACAACAATTAAACTGCCAGAAATTCTCGACGACCCTTAAACTGCCATTCGGTCAACTATTCTGCTAGCTTTGCTTCTGACGAGCTTCTTAGTGCGGCTGTTTGATTTAGCGCTAGCTAAGCGTTATTTGTTCAACGTCGAACCCGGTTAGTACTTGGATGGGTGACCGTCATTTAGACGATCCGATCAAATTCAGTCAAATTTAATCAAAGCTTACGCAATGTACTGGGCTATATTTCGCGAGCGGAAGTAACTCATCTCGGCATATCCGGTCATCCAGGTTAACTCAGCCTGGCCGTCCGTAAGTGTTTATGGTTTTTTTCGTCATTTGACTGAGCATGCCAGTTCAAGAACGGGCACAGTTCAACGGAACTTGAACATACAATAGTGAAAGCTTACTACAAAGTAATAATCACATAACATTTCTGGATACAGCGAACAAATGCTTTTTTGTTGATCGAATATAAAAATAGCCAATCGCTGCTGTTGAATGACGAATTCTTGATGTTCATTTAACCCAAACGAGACAGTCAGAAGCGTATTGGGAAATGCGAAAAGCGGGGTAGTATATACCAAAAAAATTTCATGTCAGGTTTAGAAAACTTTGTTCTTTTTATTATTATTTTTATTTTTAATAAAAAGTCACTATAAAATGGTTCTGGAGCAACGAGTCCCAAAATACGCCCAGAAGGCAGTCAGCTCTGACTCGGGAGTAAAACCACACAAAGAAATGTCGACGAAGACGACGTGAGATGTATGCTGCGGAAATTAGGAAGTTTCGAATGGCTCAGAAACTGCAGGTTTAGACAGGAAGCCATTAGAAGGCGATCATGTTTTATCAGCTGCTTAAAAGCATCAGATGAATGTCGCGGGCCAGCGTTTTGTGGCTAACTAGCCATGATCCATGGCGGGACTCGTCGGCACTGAGCTATTGTTTTCTTCAACGACGCCCTGTCGTTGTCTTGCATGCTTCTATACTACCACAATTATATGGTAGTAGACGAAACACGCTGTCCCAGATGAAGCAATATGCTTCAAAACGTAGAAGAATTTCTCCAAATGACTAAAGTTCAGCTAACTATAAATTGCGTTGATTAGTTGCATTTTCTGCTGAATTCATTTTCTTTTTTTTCATTATTTTTACTTTGCACGTTTGTTTGTACCTTGTGTACGATGTTCATAATAAATATATAATATATTACAGCAAAGTGCCAAAAAATAGTTGGATTCTTTTTTCAGCTATCTGAAATTTTTACTGGTCGCAAAAAAGATGACTCCAATTCTACTTCGAACAAAAGCTTACTCCTAGAAACAAAACTACAAGTGCAGCAGCATATCTTATCCCGTCCCACGAAACGCTGCAAGTCTGCCCTTTTTACATCTGAAGTTTGAAAATTACTTCGACAGAGACCCGATCCAGCCGGAGGTTTGACTCAACTTGGTGCTAGTAGTTAGGTAATATACGAATGATTGTGTTGGTTGGTGTGTTGTAGGAAGTTCTATGACATTAGCGTATGCGTGCGTCGCGCCTGGTCTACCTGTGTCATGCCGGACAGTAGCGCTGCATCCGCCGACAACATCGTCCGCTCGTGGCGAGGCATCAACGCCAGTCTCGCTTACCTCTGCAACCACGCCAAGAAAGGTATTTGTCAAACTTTTTTGTAAATAAAACATTCTGAATTAAAAGCTTTTAATTTTGGAGGAATTACGGGCATTATTGAAACCTTGAACACCCGCATTTCTTTTGTCGGAAATTGGTAACTGCGTTGGAAAATTGTAACCTGTCGCTCCACTCTAATCTTTTAACTCACGATGCCGCTACCGCGATATACAGAGTGCGGCAAAAAGTGGACCCCTAAAGTTTTTCGCCGTTTTCTCAGCAACCGTTTGGGATTATAATATGAAATTTTACAGATTTATTTAGTAAAACATTCCACATCTAATTGCCAAGCAAATTGTGATTCTGTTGAAAAACGACAAAGTTATAGATTTTTTAACATGACCGCCTACCGATTTTTCAGCGGTAAAAATGTTTAAGTTAAAAATGCTGTTTAATTTTCAAAAACGGGTTACACGTTACTGCCGATGACGTCACAGTGACGTTTTGATAAACAGTAATTTATATTGTTTATAAATTATCACTAAATTATCGTTCCCTTAAAGCAATCGCCGGCTGCCCACCGGATTCATCTTCCAGCAGGACGTCGCGTCAGCACACACAGCGCGCAACACCCCACAGCGCACAGAACTGGCTGCGGGCCGGCTGTCCAGATATCATCATAAAAGATAAATGACCTCCAAATTCCTTAAATATAAACCCAATGGACTATCTCGTATGGGGTGCAATGCTGGAGGCTTACTGCAAGCTTAGAACAAAGCGCTTTAGGTTATCTGGGGCAACCTGCCACAGGGACCGATTGACAAGGCTGTAAAAGATTTCTCAAATAAGGCGACTGGAGGCTGGTGTTGTTGCTTGGAACTGGCAGTGAACACTTCGAACATTCGCAGTGACAATGGAATTCTGGAATCTGATCATTATTTAACTGCGTTGTTTTAACGATGTTATTAAACTGGACAAACTGGTGTTGTAGCCTGAACATTTTTAATGCTGAAAAATCGGTAGGCGGTCATGTTGAAAGCCTGTAACTTCGTCGTTTTCAAAGAATCATATTTTTACTTGGCAGCTAGATGGAAAAGGTTTTAGTAAATAAATCCGTAAAATTTCAAATTAAAATTCCAAACGGTTGTTGAGAAAACAGCGAAAAACTTTAGGAGGTTCACTTTTTTGCCGCACCCTGTACATTAACGGTAACCACTGCTTTTTGTGAATGAGTAGGCGGCCGGTGGCCCAAACATCTGTCTGGGCTCGAGCTTACAGTTTGAAAAACTCAAATGAGGGCAAAGGGAAGGCTGAGCGGAAACAAGTTATCAGTTGAGTCGCTTTTCGCGATTTTGATACATCCATAATTCTATACTTTATTTGTTCAAGACCAGTCTGAACGTTTGGAAAGCTCTAGAAATAATCAGCAAGGCCGTGGTTGTGTGCTAACAACTGACGGCAATAACAGTGACTATTTGTGAAGTGTAGCTGTTACACAAAAACGCGAATAAAAAGATTGAAAGCACAGTCAAAAAAGCTGACACAATTATGACTGAAAAAGGCCAATTATCTAATAATCTAAGTTATTTACCATTAGATCTCTTTCATGGTATTTATTTTCTTACGATCTGTCGGAATGCGAACAGTTTCCAAGCACTATTTATACACAAACACAAACTTTCTTACGCGAGCAGTACCGCTGCGGCGCTTTCGTGCGATACGCCAACTCGTTCATCAAACCATAATTATGATTAATCGCTTTGCCGATGCACGATATAGTCAATTCAGTTTTATGACTGGCTTGCTTTACATGCCGGCTGATAAATCGGTATCGTGTTATATGCACTCACAGGAATTCTTTGTGTCTTCGATCGAATTGTGTCTTTGCCGACGACCTCAAGTGACTGTTTAAGGTCACTTTTGATAAAAAAAATACCGCTTTTTCAGCGTTTTATTTTCTCAGGTTTTCCCAAACTGAAGCTAAAAATTTCATTGTGCTTGTAAACGTGGTTACATGTGTGCATTCGTCGGCGAACGTAATTAGCAGAGACGCTGAATGCGTTCTGCGTCGAGCAGAGCGAATGCGACACTTGCTTTTCTTCGTAAGAATAAACTGACTGAAGACTACGTCGGAAGTATGTCGGAAGCTAACTGTAACTCTGATTTCAGCAAAGCCAATTTTGTCTCTGAGACTTTGTCGTTGAATCCACCGAAAAGCTTATGCTATATCGTTTAGATTGCGTGGGGGACCGTACCCCCACAATATTGTGAGTCAAAATAAAAATTGACCACGCGTTATTTATGTGATATCTCAAGTGCGAACGAATTTTAATAGTTTTTTTCTGTTACATTTTCCACTAAACTACAAAACGAATTTGTTATATAATCCGACTACTCACTTCAAATCTGTTTCTGTATATTATTGATAATCTTTATTCACTAGCACATTGTGGTAGGTAGAGAAACAAAAAATTCATATAACACTATAACATACATATACAGTTACTAGGCTGTGGCACATCCCAAACACATACGACCTTAACTAGACCGACAGAATATTTTAACCGGTTAACGTAGAGTGTTGAGCGTTATTTTGCGACTTTGAACGTTCAACAATATAACTTTGTAAAATAGTTATTTAATCAAAACAGTCAAATGTCTGAAAAGGTGCAGATTAATTAACAGCTAGAAATACGTTATGTGGAACGAGGTATATGTCCCATTGCCACGCTATATAGCCCAGCAGCTGCGTATAAGGGGGGGTAGGTGCAAACAGGGCGCAATTATCTTTCACGGGGGCTGAGTTGTACTCAATTTTGTCCCAAAATTCGTGGCCATGACACCATCGGATAGCCTGGGCCCGAAAATAGAAGGGTAGGTAAACACAGCGCGCAACTATCTTTTACGGGGACCGAATTATACCGCTTTGAAGTCTCCATAGGCCGTAATGCACTTTTTTAAAAATTGGGGTAAAATAGGGGAAGGAGTTATCAGATTTTTATCCCAAACAAACTCGAATTTAATTTTTTGGCCCCGAATCACTGTGCAAAATTTCATCAAAATCGAATCAAAATTGCAACCGTAGGAGTGTTTACAGACGGACAGACAAAATGACAGAGTGACAGAAGTGATTTTATAATCTGTCCCATGCTATGCTATAGCAATGGGACAGATAATAAATATTATAGCAAGTGTTCAAAATGTCGGCCACCAGCGCAAACATAACGCATGTTTTTAGTCGTCACTTGTCAATGAATGCATCAAATATTGCGCATCATTAATGTTATTCCAAACGTTTAGCAGGCGCTGTCGCTGACGTCAAATGATGTCAGCAACATTTAGAACAGACAGTAATTGTGCTAATGTAAATCAGTCGAATAATCGAATAACATCTCATAATGCAACAGCAGAAGAACTATGTTTGCCAGAGTTATCACAAAAAGTCTGTCTATGTGAGTGTTTTATTCACTGTGCATGATAGATTGTTGCCGAGTTTTTCCACACGCGTCTTGTCGGAGTTTAATCTTACTTCGACAGAGCCTGCAGATGACCCTAATTGACGCTGGGCTGGATCGTTTTGATGCAGTGAAGCCTTTTGTATGCAAGAAGCCATTTGGCAGTTTTTTAATAGAGTAAGCTTAGTTCAGCTGAAAGCATAAGTCTGGGTTGTATGCTACAAACTGAACCCAGTCGAGCCGTATATCAACTTGCACAAAAATCATGGTCACATCTGTGAAAATATATCTAAAATTACACAGCTTAAAACAGTTGTCAATTAATATTTGTGCATATTTGTTCCTCGTAATTTTGCGGTGTAAGCAAGCCTACAGAAAACATGGATTGAACATATACTGAATCGTTGAACAACCTTCGGCTTTTATTTGCGTGATATGACGTTAATCTGCACCTTTCTGCTTTGCGTGTCTACAATATTCCATGTCTCTAGAACCTCTAGGCGGAAAAACGGAAACTTCTATTGAAAGAAAACGTTCTGTATGGAAACCGGCTGTATAGGGATAAATGGCGTCGAGTCGGTGTGAAGCACGACAAGGTGAATTGATTACGTGACAGGTAATCGCTGCTGCAGGGGACCAAGGCGCCATTCGTAATCCCGCCAGATAGACCGTATGTGCATACGACGCTTTCACAACTCCTCACCTAAAATTATACATGTGTCGTACTAGAAATAGCCGAAGGCACAATAATAGCCTCGTACGTTCGTACATTCACGATATTCAAATTACGTTTTAAGACGTTTCAGCCAGCCGCTGCAGTTGCCTGGTCGTATCGATTCAGGTCTTTATTCATAATATTTTCATTGCAGTGTGTTTGTCTTTTTTATTCGTAAGATTATTCGTAAGATAATTATAAGCGGATTTTGGTGAAGATTTCTGGATTGGTGCGGGAGTTCCAAGGAACAACGGGTTAGATTTTGATCGTGATCCGGAATACTGTCAGAGATCGGGGAATTTTTAAAAGATACACGCTACTCGCGTCACTGTTCGTAATCGCACAGACTCGGCGGAGATTTGCGGTCTCCGAGCGCTTGTGGTCTAGGTCTTTGTAACTTTTGTTATATTGATAACCACGCCCATTGTTGGACTAGTCTGCTGCCATAGCAAGAACGGAGAAATAGCGTGTGTCGAAGAAAAATCTCGTCAGTCAGTCAGACGTCGTATTTCGTCTGTCAGAAGTCCGTCAATGCTGCATTCTATTGTACTCCTACTGGCATTGTCAGCGACTTACACCTTCTGTCCGGAAACTGAACTCCTGGCAGCTGCTTCTGTTCTGTTCTTACCTGGCGAAATTTCTCCACCTAAGTCGCCGTCTTCACATAGAGCAGTATACAGATGACTTCTGTACTATTTCTAGAAGCTTACAGTGTGCGTATCATTTAATTATTACCTTCGACTAAGATACGAGAGCTGCGTTGTACACTGCCATAAGAAAAATACCGCGTGTAACTGAATGCTGAAATTAGGCTTATTACAAAAAATCGCGGTCGATCAGCTTTATACGAGATTATACGAGTCGAAAAAATTTTGATTTAGAAGTATAGAAATGACATGTGTATACAGAGTTATGCCGATAAAAGTTAGGGTTCTGATAAATATACAGGGTGGGCCAAAAAGGCAGAATGTCTTCATATGCTAATAATTTTATTAAATATTAACCGATTTTCAAATCTTTTTACTGCCGGAATTTCGGAAAAATTTATAGTAACACTGTCACTAAAGGTCCCACCAAACCTCGTATGTGTCGCTACACTACTTTGTGAAATGTCATACATTGCATTCAAGCCGGACGACACTGACCTATTGCATGATCAACGTTGATCAAGCCTGACCTGTTTTCTCCAAACAACCCGAACTTAAATCCGGTCGATTATGCTGTTTGGGGGCGCCTTCAACAAATGGTTTATCAACGTCGACAATTCACAGCAATCAACCAGCTGATGCAGACGATCATCACTGAGTGGGGCAAACTGTCGCAGCATTTGGTTGACTGTGGTGTCGCAGGCTTAAGTGCGTCGTCCCGCTGCAAAGCGGACATATTGAACATGTTGATGTGAAAACTGTGAGATGTGACAGTTACGATAAACAATAACCGAGACAATAAACAAGTTGTTTCATGTTGTTAGTTTTTCACAATGTGTTGTTACAGATATTGTCTTATTTTCAATTGTTGTTTTTAAGATGCTGATATTTCACCAGGTAGTGTAGCGACACAATTGAAATGTGGTGGGATCGTTAGTGATATTGTTACTACAAATGTTTTTCTAGATTCTGACAGTAAAAGAATTGTGAAAATCGGTTAATATTTGATGAAGTTATTAACGTATAAAACATTGTGCCAGTTTTTGGCTTACCTTGTAGTTTACGTGCACATCGTTGGTTAACTAGAAGCATAATGTACGCTTACTATAAATAAATCACAAAAAATAACAAATTACAATTATTTGGGCATGGCGTGGTCTAGCAACAGCATAGCTTTTTTGTTTGCTACTGTCAAATTCATGATCGTTTTCTCTGCATCGCTGCATGCATTGCTATTTCAGTGACCGTGTTCTTTGAACAGATTCGTTGTTTGAAACTGTGCTTGCTCCTTTATCTGCGTTCGGTTCAATAAAACATGTTTGCTGATTAACATACGGTCGAGTGCGAGTGTTGTGATGATGAACGGTTGTGCGGCTGCAGAGTTTCTGCGCTACAACGACGCGTGCTACACGCGTCCACAAGTCCAGTCGGCAGTTCGCGTCTGCAACAAGACGTTCCACATGGAGAAAGACCTGCACGCGCCGACTGGCGACGCGCTGTGTCGGTAAGTCGATCGCTGATCACAACTCGCCGTTTTTACAACAGTTTCGTAGTTTTTTCAGTTGTATGTGGCATAACAGCCAGAATTCATTGGTGCAATACTTTAACACTGTGGACATTGGTTGACTTTTCTGTTGTGTAGCTGCTGTGTAGCCGGTTAGACGCCTGTTTTCTTCATTTTCTTTTTTTTCCTTTTTTTAGCTTAGCGTTTCTGTATATGTGTTCTTGTGTTTTATGGGTCATGCTGCCTGAGTCAAATAAAATGATGAATGATGATGATGATGAATAAGACTAGTGGTTTTAACTCGCGAACAGTTTGACAGTTCACAAAGGTGTTGACGTTTGGAACATTAGGCCTATTATTGATGAATGTAATATTTTTTTCATTTAGCTTTTCAAGTGTTTCGGTTATATTTGCCGTGTAGCAGCAGCACCAGTCTCGGCAGATGGTTGTACTTTCCGAGCGCTGATTCTCGCGCATAACCGCAGCTTATCTTCACAATGTGATGCGCGACTTGTTTTGTTTTATCGCTGTGTGTCGTGTCTGATGGTTGAAAGAGGCTTGATGATCAAACGGAAAGGTGCTGGACTTACGATAACAGATTTTAAGTTCGATTCCCGGTTCGGTCGCTATCAGATTGTTAGCACTAAAATGGATAACTGTCTGCGAACAGATGAAGTAGGCCTATCTCGGTATATAACCAACCAATGAGGACATCTCAGCCCTTCATCTCTTCGGGGTAGATAAACCGAGTACCGGCCTTTCTGGCTGGGGTTAAGGCGGGAGGTGTTCATTTTTGTCAGATGGCAGGTAGCACCGCATGATTCCATATGGCACGTGACGCTCCGTGTAGCTTTGAAATGGTTTCCTACGAAGAGCACACAACTCATATGTAGGCCTATACACACAATACTTTCCTGCATTCTGGTGCCACGTTTTCCACTCCTGCGTTTTCACTTTTCAGCGTCTTCGAAGAGCTATGGACTTCTTTTATAAGTGTGCTTCTTTTCTTTATCTTGCTGCTGCTGCTGACGACGACGACGATGATGATGGTGATGGTGAGATACGGTGGTTGTGTTATTGTGTGGCTGTAGTGTGACGCGGACGCTCCTTAGCTGCCTTTACGACGCCGCCGTGGAGCCGTGCGGTGACGAAGCTTCGCGCCTTCTCTCGACCACCGTTCAGCTGCTGCATCAGCCGCAGATGGACCGATACGACTGCACGCTAGGTACGTATATATACCGACCCAACGCAGTGTAAACCAGCCGGTATAACTCGTTTATAACATTTAATACAATTGCAGAATAGTGCATTCCGTAATTACCAGATCTCGGGCATGCGTATCCTACGTTTTCTAAATTTTTGAAACTGGAGGCGAAAACCGTAATTTTAATATTAAGCACAAAATCGTACTAAATTACACGTGAAATTGTCGCCCCCTGGTGAATGTGAATGTAAAGCGTAATGACACGTCTGTCGACACTATAGCGACATCGCCGCCGGTCCCCGGCACTTTCACATTGCAATAGGCGCCAGCATGGACGTTCCGTTCCATCGACGACTCGCCAAGATTGTGTCCGATAGTCGCCGCTTTGCTTCGCCCGATCGTAAATAGACTTGTCGATATTGCCGTTAGATGTGCGTCTGTCCGAACGAGCGAACAATCGTACATACTTGCGATTTCATTTCACCTTTCGCTGACCTGCAAATGTCGTAGAAGACACTGGACGTTCTATCGAGAAAATTAGCTTCCGTCGGCCAGCCATTGCAGTTCTGAGAAGGAGAAATGTCCACGCGTCGGACTTAGAGATCGCCATCGACAGAACGCTCTAGAATCAGTCATTGAACGACGCTGATAAAATAGCGCTCGGCATCTTACAATTTTTGCCGCACGGCGCATGTAGTCCAAAGGGCGATGTTGCCATCGTAAGTTGTCTGCCGTTTTTGTCCGCCTGTAACGTTCAGATGTACTGTAGTGGCGATAACTTGTAATATTTGGACACAAATCGCCCTTCGAAGGTTTTGTGTTAGCAACTTAGTGTTAGGAGCATCCCAAATTTCGGTTGGAATAAGTTTACATCTCCTGGAGCTTAATTTAGTTAAGTTTATCACAGTAAATTTTACGTTTCACATAAATACGATAGTAAAGACAATAAACTGGCCAGTGGCGTATTTAGGATTTGGCAAAGGGGGGCCATGGCGAGCGAGCGGAGCGCGAGTTTATAACGGGGGTCTGGGGGCGGAGCCCCCAGCGGGTTCCAGGGGCAGAGCCCCCGGTCGGGGGGTCAGGGGGCGAAGCCCCCTGAAGCTGAAACACTTTTTGCTTCTGAATGTTCAATGGAAACCGCAAATTCGCCCATTTTTTCTGAAATTTGGAAACGCAAAAGACCACCAAACATTGTTTAATTTTGCAATTCTTGCTGGAAAATGGCAAAAAACGCACCTTTTCATACAAAGTCGCCTGTAAAAAATTTTCATGGTCGGGCCAAAGGGGGGCATCGCATCGTGCCCCCCCCCCTTAAATACGCCACTGAGGCTGGCCTATATCAATGGCGTGCACACGTTTTCTTTTATACGCTTGTTTATTCTCTAGCCTAATACGAGGGTCGTTCAATAAATAAGTTACAACACAGCGTCATTTTGCTAATTTTCCAAATCTAAAAAAATTCGAAATATAAGTTTTGTGGGGAATTTTATTCTGAACACGTGTAGAAATTTTTTTGATGATGTCATTATTGTGACGTGTATTATTTTCCCCACCAGCAATCTATTATAACTCGCAAATGCTCAACATTATAGAAAGGAAAAATAAATAAACTTAATAAGTTAATGTCACCGCTTTAAATGCTAAAGATTATTTTTTTCATCTTTCAACACATCGTCCGAGTTCGCTCAAACGTTTGTTCCATATGTCAGCAAACTTCTGAATGCTCGTTGCAAAGAACGATGCTGGCTGCTGTCCATGCCACTGAAAAACGACTGATTGCATCTTGGTATTATGATACAAATTTCTGCCTATCTAGCATTTTCATTTAGTGCACGTTCGAAAGTGTTTAGACGTCATACCGGATCACTGCTTACAATAGTGAAAACTGCATAGTGTTCTAATTCGGGTCGCCTCACTTTGCAAGGAATAGAGTTTGCAGGGAAAGGAAAATGGAAGGAAAATTGTAGACTTTGGCAATGTGTGGAATTTGCAACGAACGGAAAATGCAAGGAAAGATAAAGTTGAATCTGCAAGGAAAGGAAACTGCAAGGAATGGAATTTGCAAGGAATGGAATTTGCAAGTAAAGGTTACGAGGTTAATGTATGTTAATGAATGTTCGAAAATGATTAACTGAATATCATACTAATAGAAAAGTACATTTTCCCACAGTGTTAATATAAGTTACTTTAAAATAAATGTGCAGACATTTGACATCATCAGCGAATATAAAACGTTGAAATCATTTTGTGGTCTGAATGTACAGCTGATTTTCGCAGACATAAAGTTTACCTCTGCACTTATGAAGTTTGGTATACTCCATTAACATTAAATACGCTTTATGTTGAATGTTTAAAACAGACTACAGTTACTTTCGCATGATATGTACAGATACAGTAGGCCAAATACTGCCGCCACCGGAACTGATAAACACAAAATAGTCTGTCAATACGCTAGAGGATACGCATTCCTTACAAAGTTCATTCCTTGCAAATTCCATTCCTTGCAAATTCAGCGCCCCCTGTTTCACATCTCCCTCAGGTAAGCCAAATGTGGGGGGTCCAAAAATTTATCTTTCGCTTCGCTCGCGAAATTGTACCCCCCACTTTCAAAAACGTTGTGCCCACCTTTGATTGTGAGGCATTGAACACCGACGCTTAGTAGCTGGATTGTTCCGTTTGGTACGGTAAATTTTACAGCGCATCAAAACGATCAAAACGATCTCATTAATGCGATAAGTAGGCCTAACCTACATATTGCCCGTATTTCGAGAACGTAGAAAAGAAAGCCTATACAGTAGAAGATAGGCTAAGAGCGTCGTTGTGCCTGCGGCCGAATGGTTTCTGGGCGATGTCGAAAGTGCAAGCAAGATAAAGTTAGGCGACAAGCGAGCAGTTCACGAGCTCAATCCGTCTTCACACGACAACATGCAGCAGTGCAGCTGCGGAGAATCTTTGCGACCGTGAATGATTACCGCGCGTCCCACCGTCCGCGGAGATGTGCCGTCTCGTAAAGTACCGCGGTATTGCCAACTAGAAACGACCAGATATCTGAAACATCGATCAACAATAGCGTTGCCACCTGGCGAATACAGGGGACTCATAAGTACAGCTGCTTGCTATCTTTTGAGGATTCTGGATACTGATTGACCCAGAAACAACAAAAAATCCGGATCGCTACCCACTAAAGACAAGAAAAAAACATCAATAGCGCGCGTGACTCGAGTAGCGGTTATTGGGGTTATTGGGTTATTGGGGATACCGCGTATCACTAAGCGTGTGACGTCACGTCACGTCAGCGTCTTCACGCTGTCCGCTCGTCCGTCTGTCTGTCTGTCGGCCGGCGGCGTCGACCTGACCGGATACAGATAGATCAGCGTGACCAATGAACGATGTGACGTCACCACCTTGGGCCCCACAGTCCACGACCACCCACGGCCACACAGCGACACCGGTGGTCCTCGCAATGCGACTTTCGCTGTCGACGTCAGATAACTGACGATATTTCGCGCTTCCTTTACACCCAAACCCCACTGTTGGGAATTTTTGTACAGTTTCCTGTGCAGCGTGTTGTACTACAAATCCAGAACGAATTGAAGCAGTGGAGTTTGGGCCTTAGTTCTACTTATAGTGAAATAGCAAATCAGTGATGTGAACAAAACCGAAATCTTAAGACCAAGACAAAAGAGTTTGAAACAAAGATCAAGACCGAGAGATCAAGACTGTATTTTTTTTCGGTATATCACTGATGAATCATCACTTTATCTCTTGCCATCTATACCTTATCAGAGACGTATCATAAAATGTCTTTGTAACTTCTTGAGCGTTTTTTTTCGAGAAATCTGTGAGATTTTGTTTTATTGATTTGTCTAATTTTCTGTTATATTGTGTTGATTAGGGTAGATGTTTGCTGGTGTTGTCAATGTCAGTGCTGAAATAAATAAATAAATAAATAAATTGTCGTTTAATTTCATCGCAGTGTAGATATATAGCTAGCGCAGCTTAACTGTACAGCGCGTTCAAGAAAACTGGCTAACCTAGCACAGCATTGTGATAAATGCTAAGCTGAAGAGTCGAAAATAAATCGTTCGTCAGACTTTCGCGCGTTTAAGACTACCGGTAACCAACTGTCGATCTGAGTTTACAGCGTCTCTTTGTTGAATTATTTGCATTTTTCGCCAATTAGCAGTAGCAGGCATTTTGTCTTACTCCGCTGCGATCTAAGTCTTGTTTATGACAATGTATACGTAAAGCGTTGGGTGATAGTTTATTTACTTCACTAAAGTAGGAATCTGAATACTCTAACGGTTAATCAGTAAATTATAATCAATTTCTAAAAAGTAGATGTTTTGTTTTGCCAAATATTTGCAGTTTTACACAACAGTTGGGAAGTTGTGTGTTTTTATGTCGAATATGTTTGTAAGTTAATAGCCATCACGCACTTGTTTCAGTCTGCGATGTACAATTTGATCGCGCGTAATTTTAATGATGATTATGATGATGACGATGATAATAAAATGTATACATTTATGTACGGCGCGCCGAAAGAAGCAAAAAGTCACTAGGTGAAGTGTTTTTCACTAGGCCTATAGTAGCTGGAAATGTTCGTATAAGTTAGTCACAAGTAAACTTTGAGGCCAATAGTCCACTTGCTCGTCCGTTCTTCCGTATGTCCGTCCCGTACGGGTTGCAAACTCGAAAACAAAAAAGCGCAAAAAAACAAAAATGGAGTAAACATTCCCAAAGGGCATGCCGATGTTCAGCTCATAAAATGAAAGATCATGTGGACGGCCGCATTTTTATGTCGGCACTGGACGGACGTCTAGTAGAGCTGTGTGTGTGTGAGTGACATAGACCTATAGCGGTGCTGTGTCGATGTGTTTACAGGCGGTTCTCGAGTCACGTGGTGTCCCAGCGTGCTGCTCATTTCCGGTCTGCTGTTGCGGCTCGTGGTCGCCGTCGCCGCCGGCTGACGTCACTCCACATCCGGGTCCCGAGACACGTGCTGAT
>Ga0209367_1004767_pt1 | contig 18821 bp, 19 predicted proteins | sample WorMetLIZISLAND2_FD_187412 | JGI IMG/M metagenome (GOLD analysis project Ga0209367, IMG submission 187412) | Marine gutless worms symbiont microbial communities from Max Planck institute for Marine Microbiology, Germany - Olavius geniculatus... ... | reverse complement strand
GTACAAGAATGTGGGGTGGTCAAAATATATCTGAGTATAGTAACCTCTCAAATTGACCCACCCGATTTTTTGCCAATTTTGACCAAATTTTCCAAAAATTGTCAATTATTTAAGGAAAGGCCCAGAAAGTTTTACGAGTGTATGTGGATTAATGTTCAGAGTCTTTACCACATTCAATTAAAATATTAACGCTACCGCCCCCACATTCTTAATTTTTTTCTGGGGGGGTCAAAATTTTTGTCATGTTTTTGCTTTTTGCTTAACAATATTCAACCCCTTTTTCCTTGAGATAGGTAAAAGATCGACGAAACGATATTCTAACACATGAGAAAGTATTTCCTTTTTAATAAGCCGGTACCTTGGCGTGGTGGAGAGGCTTAAGACCCTGTCTGGTTGTCGTTTTGCCAGGCAGGGTCGAACTAAATCCGGCTCACGGCTTCTGGGGATCAGGCCGTAAGGTCGAGTGTGGGTGCGGCGTCGGGGGCGGTGGCTTTTCCTGCTCGGTTCACTTGTGCGCCGGGTAGGGGTGCTGTTGCTCGTGGCGTCGCATTTCACATCTGACCACACCCGTATCCATACCTTACTCAGTGGCGACGGGTAAGGAAGACTTTTTCGCCTTCGCTGCCTTGTGAAAGGTCTCGTTGACCAAAGGCTAAGAGAGTAAACCCTGACAGAAAATCAGCCTTGGGGGCAAAACTTAAGGCAGATGTGAGGTTAAACCTCACAAATTGCCAACCCTTTTACCCTACCCTCTGGCGAAGGGTAGGGGATATTTTAGCCATATAAAACAAATATGGCAAGTTTAGATAAAGATGGCCCCCAGTACCCGGCTCATGGGGGTGCAACAATCTTCGGGGACCCTACCCTGTGTGGTGAGGCGCTAGGCTCACAGGGTGGTATGGCTACTAGTGACCCGGCTCGTAACGTTGCTCAGGGCGGTACAAGCCGTTTGGCTACCTGTGCTCCTACTCGGCCACTTAGTGATTTTGTCACTTGTGGTACGATTCCACTTCGTAAAAAGGAAAAGAAAAACCGGGCAGGCTGTGGTGCAGCTGCCCAGACACAGGCCCCAATGGCTGTGTTTTCTGCTACGCCACCCGTGGCTTCTGGCAGCAATGCCTCATCAATGGAAATTACTCCAGCTGCTTCTGCAGCTGTTTGTTTGGCACAAGAAAACCCTAGTTTGTCCCTGGTGGCTTCCCCTGCTATGGGCGATGGGGGTGCTGGACAGTCTCCGTCCTTGGATTTGGAGGAACTGTTAAAGAGATCTTCCTTCCACGGATCCTCTGGAAAAGGGGATATGGCACTAGACTCTCTACAAGAGTCAACTGTGCCTTTTGCTTCGGCCTCTTTTAGCTCTGTCGGGGAGGCTACCAGTGGGCTCTCTGGGGTTAGTACTGGCCGAAAATGGCGGAAAACAAAAGACAAAGGTTGGGCCGACGCCGCCTCAAGGTACCAAAAAAAGAAGGCCAAACGAGATACTTCTGTGGCTGCATCCTTCGCGCAGGCAAAAAAGGATGACTTGCTAGGGATAGTTCTCGTCAGGGACAATTCCTTGCAAACCTTTACTCGTGCCGAGATGGCTCGGGTTAAGACTGAACTCGGTCGCCAGGTCAATGCAGTTATCGACGCTGGCGAGAGGCTCATTCCTAGATTTACCGATTGTGGAATGCGCAATAGTCGATTTACCCTCTCCTGTGCCAACAGGGAGTCTTTTATGTGGCTTAAAACCACTCTGGACAACCTGGAGGTGGGAAAGGGTGATGGACTATTGCGTCTTCGCCTGGCTACTCCAGACGAAGTACCTAAGCTCATTCGTGCGGAGGTTTTTTTATAACCGGCGACCCACCTGGTGTGCCCCGGTTTTTGAGAAATATTTAGGCTCAGAACCCAGGTCTACACACTGAGCGCTGGGCTCTGAAGCACCAGCAGCAGACTGCTAGCAGCCAGCTGTTAATGTTTGGCATCGATCCGGAGTCAGTTGCCGCACTTGCGGCCACCAAGCCGCACAGACACCAGCTAGAAGTGACAATACCTAGCATTTGTTATGTCTGCTGGCAGTTCTGATGAACCTTACTGTCAGTAGATGTACGAACTGCTGTGTGGCCAAATATGGTGACACAGCAAGATGATGGTGCAGTCGGCTCTGACACCAGGCCGACTGATACAATTACTGCAGGGAACCAACACCGCAGTCACTCGGTAAGCAATGCTATCCAGTTTATACAGTTGAATTTACAACAGCGTCAAGCAGCTAGTGCTTTGTTAAGCAAACAAATTGCTAGGCTTAGCATGGCAGTTGTTGCTATTCAAGAACGTTGGATTAACCAAGGACGTATTCTTGGCCTAAATTCGAAAGGCTGTAGCATTTTTCACGGTTGTGGTGACAATTCACCACATACATGTATAGTCACTAAAAGAATACGCGCTATGTGTTTACCACAGTTTAGCGATAGGGACATTACTTTTATTAGTATGTCATATACGGTCAATAAACAGGACCGTACTGTTATTGTAGTTTTTGTATACATGGCTATTAAGGATGATCCACTGCTAATAATTTGCCTCTTATTATAGCCAGTGATACTAATTTTCACCACTCGCTTTGGGGTAGTAAAGATATCAATCGCCGAGGATCGATACTCAGTGAATATATTGCCACAACCATTTTGGACGTAGTTAATCGCGGGTCAGAACCTACTTTCTGTGACGGTAATAAACGTACTGTTATTGACGTAACTTTTATTAATACTTTGTTATGTGATAATGTACATGACTGGCAGGTCATGTCTATTAATACTATGCCTGATCATAGACAAATTCAGTTTGTCATTAAACGGGACAAACTGCTTCCTACTAAACGACGCGATATTAGAAACAATGACTGGGACGTCTATAACACTGAACTTTGTGCCAGAATTGGCATGTGGTTTGGCAGAGTGGACACCCCAGATGACATCGAAAGGAAGCTAGATGTCGTTAATACGGCAGTCTTAAAGTCTTTTTGGATAGCTTATTCTGAACGCAGAATTTCAGGACGGAATAAAAAAATTATGGTGGAATCGTGACCTCAAGGTTTTACGACAAAGAGCAAATCATGCCTTTTATAAGGCATATAAATCTGGTCTCGAACAAGACTGGCAATTACATCGTAACGCTCGTCGATGTTTAAAAAAGAACTTCGGCGATGCAAACGTGAATTTTGGCAAAACTTCTGCTCTCGAATAGAAGGCGTGCAGGAGTCCTCTAAAATAAACAGGATTTTTGATAGATCACCTGGTGGCAATCTAAAAATGCTACGCAAATCAGATGGCCAATGGACTACTAGTTTACCGGAGGTGTATCAACATTTGCTTGAGACACACTTTCCAGATAGTAAGAGTGAAAGTGAGAGTAGACCCTTGCACAAAATTAATAATATGCGCTGCCATAAACCTGGATGGCTGTTGTCACGCTCTCTTTATGTATTGGCAAAGATTGTTACTGTTGACCGGATAAAATGGGCAATTAGTACTGTGTCACCCTTCAAATCACCTGAAAGATATGAAATTTTTTCTGTCCTGTTACAGAAAGGAATTCATTACTTGGCAGATCCATTTCAAAGTATTTACAGAGCATATTTGCTTCTGGGACATATATACCCAAGTCATGGCGCGCTGCTCAAGTCGCATTTATCCCTAAACCTAAGAAACTTGATTACACTACAGCTAAAGCGTTTAGATCTATTAGCCTAACTTCATTTCTTTTGAAATGCATGGAGAAATTGATTGATTGTTACTTACGTAGCGGCCCTTTACTTGATCTGCCAATTCACCCTCGGCAGCATGCATTTCAGACAGGTAAATCTACTGAAAGCGCTCTTCACCAATTAGTTGGTAGAATAGAACGAGCACTCGATGCCAATGAATACTCCCTTGGGGTCTTTTTTTGATGTCGAAGGAGCTTTTAATTATACTTTTACCAGTGCGGTTAGCGAGGCTTTGGCAAGTTGGAAAGTACAAAAATTTCTAAGAACTTGGATTACTGCAAATCTCACCCACCGAACTGTTGAGGTGGTTGCTGGTACTGCTAAGATTACCATAATAACCCTATGTGATTTTCCACAGGGAAGAGCACTCTCACCATTACTGTGGTCGTTGGTTGCTGATAGAGGGAAGAGCACTCTCACCATTACTGTGGTCGTTGGTTGCTGATAGCTTAATATCGTGGTTAACCAAACAGGGAGTTTTTGCCCAAGGTTATGCAGACGATGGTGTTGTAAATGTCTGTGGTAAGGTTTTCTCGACCATGTCAGAGATTATGCAACGCATCTTATGGGGCGTTGAGGAATGGTGTAAAAAGAGAGACTTACGGGTTAATCCCGTCAAAACGGTCATAATTTTTTTACAAGAAAATATAAACTTGAATCAGTCAGGCCAGTTACCTTTTATAGTCAACAGTTAACGTTGGCTAATCAGGTTAAACACTTAGAAGTCTTTTTTGACTCCAAGCTTAACTGGAGGTTACATGTTGATGCCAAATATAAGAAGGCATTAGCTGCCCTCTATCAGCTTCGACGTGTCGCAGGCAAGACATGGGAAACCACACCCAAAGTTACTCACTGGATTTACACTGCTGTACTACACCCCATGCTGTGCTATGCAGCTGTTATTTGGTGGACACGCACTCAGTATGTTACTGTCAGTAAACAGCTTGAACATTTTCAAAGGCTGGCATGCCTGTATATAACAGGTGCTAAAAGAACAACGCCTACTGCTGCACTTGAAAATATACCAGGCATTGTACCATTGCCTGTCTATATCAAAAGGGCAGCTATGGCAGCATGTTTTCGTTTAACATTTAACTCACAGTGGGTTTAGACCACTGGCAATCATAGCAAGATCAAACGTAGCTTGGCCACAAATATATCTCTTTCCCAGCAACGGTTTGATCGTATTATTCCAAAGTTTGTGTTTGATAAAAACTACACAACCTTTGTACCAGACAAAACTGACTGGCAATACAATGGCGTCATCTTAGACGATAAGGTCGTTTGTTTTACAGATGGCTCGTGGTCTGATCATTTAGACATGGCTGGTGCTGAAGTGTATGTTTCAACCGATGAGGAAGAACTCGTTCTTCCCCTTGGTCACCACACTACTGTGTTTCAGGCTGAAGTTTATGCACTGTTAATCTGTGCTAAAATTGAAAGTCTATTGCACAAAAATAACTCTTTTATTGCAATTTGCTCTGACAGTTTGGCCGCCATAAAAGCTGTTTCGGCACACAAGGCCACTTCTGGATTAGTTGCTGATGCCATGTCTGCACTAAAGACATTAGCAATCTATAACAGTCTCCGACTCATTTGGGTACCGGGACACTGTGAAATTGCAGGAAATAAGAAAGCGGATGCGCTTGCTAAACAGGCCTCCTCCTATTATTTTACTGGTCCTGAACTATCTGTTGTTATCAGTGTATCTACCATTTACAGCTCTATTAATGAATGGACTGTACATGAACAAAACAGAATGTGGCAAGTACTATCTGGATGCAGGCAGGCTAAGTACTTCTTGCACAGAGTTAATTTTTTACGAGCACGGTATGCGTTTAGACTTTCCAGAAAGGATTTACGGATCCTAGTCGGTATACTTACTGGTCATGCAGATTTTAATCGACACCTTTCAATTACGGGTGTAAGTCAGGATTCCAAATGCCTTTTCTGTCAAGAAGATGAGGATACATCTTTACATTTCATTGCCCAGTGCAGTGCTTTAATGCTTTTCCGCAAGAATGTCCTTGGAGACTATACTATTTCGTTAGACACCTTGAGTGATATCCATTGGTTTTTCCTCTTAAAGTTTGCGAAAGCTTCCAAGAGGTTCTGTCGACCATGAGGTCTGTCGGGGTTGCGCATTGGGTTCATGAAGTGGCCTCAGCGCTGGGTGGCTGCTTATGTGGTCACCCTCCCCGCAGGTAAAGGTAAAGGTAAAAGGTAAGAGAGTATTTATAGCCATTTCCAACGACGTATAGACTTACGGGGTATTTAAAATACATTTTGGGTTCTGAGCCCCTAAAGTGACCCACTATAGGCGATTTATCGGACTTTTGACACTTTGGCGCCCTCTGTTGAACTCAGTTGTAAACTTGTAGCCTCGTAGTCGATGCCACATAATAGGCCAGGCCAAGATGAACAATGTTTGGTCCCGGCACTTTTTTGCTAGGTTTACCGTTTAGGGGCTAGAGCCAAAAACCCTCTTTTTGACCGGTTTGTCACGAAAATAAACTAAGTCAAGTTATGTGACTTTAATAACTAAAAAAAATTGTAACAAACAATTATGTCTCAGACGATTTGTTTTGATGTGGTATGTCTAGAAAATGTGCTTTTACGCCATACATTTTCGGAACCCCAACCACCCGTCAGGGCGGCCGATTTTAGTTCAAAATGTTTACTTTGGCACCACTTAGCAACCTTAGTTACAATGCCGACTGGACCATTTTCCGCATTTTTATACACAATGGTTCAGTAAAGAAAACTGCTAAGTTTTAGCTTTGTATTTAATTCCGGTCAAATTTGGCGTGTGGTTCAAAATGGCGAGAGGTCCAATTTGCTCGGCCCCTGTACAGTTTTAGAACTTCGCCGGCATGCAACGAAAGTTTGACTGGACCGATCTTTATGAATTTTTCACACGCTATTTTGTTGTCGATTCCCTCTCTGCTGTTTGGGTAACACCCTAATTCACCCGAAAAATTTTTGGGGGTAAAATTCCCATTTTTGACTGCCATTTTAGCTACCTCAGCACCGTTGTCTTATATCTGCTTTTTGTTTGAGATCGGCGTTATTTCCCCTCGACTTCGAACACGCTGAGTGTTTTACTTTTTTTGCCAAGCTCTGGAGAACACACTTTTGGGAGTATCGCCGCATTTTTTGCACTGGATAACGTATTTCGGTGGGGATTAATTTCCTAGGGGGTCTGAACATTCATCTTTTATTTTTTCTTTTTAAATCCTTTAAAACTAAAAATTTTAGGCCTATTATTAAACTTTGAAAAATTACAATTGAAAATGCTTAAAAATGGAGATGCTCATCTACAAACTACCCTTAATCGTCATCGTAGCCTCACCAAAGTGGCATAGTAAATAGGCAACGTTCCTTCGAGAATTCCAAATATTCGGTTATTTTGGACCCCCTGCCTACAGGTCACGTGACATGGCGCATGCGCAGTAAACTTTTGGCCTTTAACATGGGCAAATACAAGTTGGAGGCTTTATATCTCCCTAACAGTGCAAGATAGACGCATTGTTACAATGGACCACCAATAGGAAACCACATATGCCGAGTCGAATGGTCACGTGACCAATGACGTCACGTGACTGCAAAAATCAAACTCGTGTCTTTGAGGCCCCATATCTCCGTAATTGTGAAAGTTAGACGCATGGTTACGATAAAACAAAAATAAGAAACAACATATGCTGAGTCGCATGGTCACGTGGCCGATGATGTCACGTGATTTAAAAGGTCAAAGTCGTGACCCCATTATCTTTGAGGCGCCATATCTCCGGAACGGTGCAAGATAAACGCATGTTTACAATAGACCACTTATAGGAAGTCACCCTACCGCGAGTTAAATGGTCACGTGATTGGTTTGGTCACATTATTACTTTTAACTGACAAATTCACAATTTAATTTGCTAATAAAACAGCAAATATTAAATATAAAAAAACTTACCAGTTTACGTTACTGTGTGAGGACGATTAAGTCACACATCCAAAACAGCAAAAATCATTTACTAGGACACAGAGTGATAGAACGACGAATTGGCTGCCCTTACAAACCATGTGACGTGACCCCATTTAACCTTTTCAACTCTAGCATTATCTCGTAAGCTAATAAACGTAGTCGATGCAAATGTAATACAAATGTTTTTCAGCTGATTAAAATGTACTGCTGGTTTGTAGCTAAAAAGTCAAATTATAAACAAAGTTGAACCTAGTTTTTCAAAAGAGATTCAACATTGTTTTAAAAAAAAATCAAGTACCAACAAAAAATCTATCTAATTAATGTGCACCACAGCAACAGCGCCGCCAGTTAATCGCAATCCCTCGACTTTCTCTCTTTGTATCCAGCATGCACTGCGAAGATTCGTTTATAAAATAGTTGGGCGCTTATTTTTATATAACGTAATGTTGATTACAATTTATTTGTGTTCACTTACCTTATTTGCAGCATATGATTAAAATTTGTTTTGTTGTGTGGTATTCAGTTACAGCTGACTGTAAAATGCACGATAGCATTAGTAATCAGCTTACGCAATGCCACGCCAACGGTCGTAGTATGTTGCTAGGCAACGATTACGCACAGTGAATGTGCGTAATAATTTTTTTTCAATACAGCGCAAAGTGCTTAAAATGTTACAGACAGTCACGTAATGTAGTTTGTAACGCAAAAAAAATAGTAAGCATGCTACGACAAAAACGTACTTCCGCGCAAAGCAAACATAGAAACATAGAGAAATCGTCTTTTACAACAGCGTGGAGCTACAGTAGAAAATCTAACAATTTAATGTATAGGTCTGCGATGTGCTCAACGGTAGTTGCGTAAAGTGGAACAAAATTTCTTCCAATTTTTAACAGTTGTTAGTAGAGAAACAGATGTCAACTGACTTAGTTACTTGGCACATCTAAGATAATAGTGAATTAAATACAGCTCAACAGCCGTGACTGAGCAGTGTTGCAATAATATGAGCATGTTCCAGAACATACTCAGCATTTTGTTCCAATTAGAGAAACCATAGCTGTTCCATTCAGCGCAATTTAAAAACATTTTACAAATTACTGTGCAGCAGCACAGCCGTTGTTTACATCACATTATCGCTCACACACACGACACCGATAAACATCCAGTGTGCACAGCATTAGCGGCTACGAGGTCACTTCACAAATACGGCGTGTGCCATTCTCACTACAGGTGCTGCATTTAAGGTCGTAAGCCTATCAATCGAAAATCAACAAAAAATCGAAAGAAAAACTACCGTAAAATACTAATTATTTTTTTACTTTCAGTAAGCAGCTCATAGATTTCGAGTAAGTAAAGTGCTCCAATCAAGGAACTGTTCCAATTCAGGCAACTTTTCCTTATTAACTTACGGGATAATGCGAAGTGGAAAACTTTAAATGGGGTCACGTCACATAGTTTGTAAGCGCAGCCAGTTCGTTGTTCTATCACTCTGTGTCCTAGTAAAATGATTACCTCCGCCAAAAAGGTTATGTTTTTGCCAGAGTTTGTCTGTCTGTCTGACTGTTAGCAAAATAACTCAAAAAGTTATGAAAGAATCTTGCTGAAATTTTCAGCAAATGTCGGAAATGAAAAACGCTGCAAGTGGTTCAATTTTGGGGGTGATGCGTGAGAAATCCTGTATTTTGGGTTACTTTGTATTTTTTGTTAACATTGCTTTCAATAGGGCATAAAAAACCGAATATGGTGCTGTCACCTTCCGAACAACAACAACAACAATATTTATTTGGAAAAAGCAACCAGGCTGCCAGAAAGGGCACAGGCCCATTAAAGCTAACCACCCAAAAGTCAACGAAGGAAAACACAATACATACACAAAAAAACATACAAAACAGATATATGCTGAGTATATCCACTTAAAATGTCTAAATCATATCATTTACAATAAGCCTACGTCAAAACCAATTAAACCATTACAACACGCCATTTATAAACTATTGATCATGTCGTCATTCAGTATATAAATTATTATACAAGTAAACTTTAATCTTGGATATATTACATAGTTGCAATTTGTAGTTATGATTTTTGTTAGCATATTTGCCAAAGATACTGTAAGACGTTTTGTCAATACTCAAACTTAATTTATTAGCAGCAAACCAATTACTAAGTTATAATAAATTGTTATTAGCTTTATTAATCGTTTCTTCCAGTGATTTACCAGTGACAAAAATGTTAGTATCATCTGCAAATAATTTAATACAAAAATCTGGAGCACAATTTTGAATATCATTAACATATAATAAGAATAATAAAAGACCTAATACCGATCCTTGGGGAACTCCACATGTTACAGAACCAAAATTAAACACATTATCACCAACTGTTACAAACTGCTGTCGATTAGTTAAATAATCACTAAACCAATTTAGTACTATTTCGCGAATGCCATAGTTATGTAATTTACACAGTAAAATGCCATGATCAACAGTAACAAATGCCTTTTATAAGTCGAGGTAAACACCAACTGTAACATTTTTAATATCAAGATTATTATACACATTATCAAGCATTAGCAATTGGCAAGTTCAAGTAACAAGGTCAGGCTGCAAAAACTTGTAAAGGAACGTATGAAAACACAGGTCTAGAGAACAGCTGACTCAGATTCAGGAAACACTCCAAAAGCGACTTTTATTACGTAGAACTCGTCGAATGCAACACTCATACCGTCCGAGCAAGAAGAAGTGAGTCCATCAACTAGACAGACGGCGCTATAGTTATAGCCTACCAGTGACGTCATAAGGCGTGTACTTTCGGAAGCCTACCCGGCCGAGTTCCTGGCTAGGGCCGTAGCCAGGTAACGAACAAACACATTCTTAAGCCCCTCCTTCAGGCGGATACGAACCGACAAGATGACCTTTTAAAGAGCGATGACAGTATCGCTCGTGGCTCTAACCTGCACAGACTATTCCTAGAAACTAAGCTTAGCTACGACCTTCACCTTAGTTTTTATGAGTAGCTGGCGTTCCAACCACCAAGGACGCCTCGCTATACGAAGCTTATAGCACCAAATGACCTAACGCGAAAACATACCATGCAAAGCCAGTAGCTGCTTAGCTATACGGTGAAAAAGCTTTTCTCCATTTTTTCCCTGCTTGAAAATGATTTTTGTCCGCGAAAATCGAAGTGGGCTACCAGGAAATCTACGACAAAATAATGTATAACTTCGAACTAGAGATAAAGTCCATGAATACTAGCAACTAAGACGTCACTCAAACTAACCTACAAATGTTTATGATGCCTTAATGTGGAGTTGAAAAAATGTTCATAATAAGAAAAGACAAAATAAAAAATAATGTCCAACAAATAACATGTTATACAGTACAGTCTTGTCCATATGGGGATAGGTTACAGGATGCAGAAAGCATTAACTAGCTGGCCTCGTCGACGCAGTGGTGATATAACGTCAAAAAGAATCGTTGACGACGCAGCGAACAAGTAGTACGCCGATGGCGTGCGTCGATGCTAACTACACTGTCTCCGTCGACGAGCCAGAGTGTACACATCGAATTACGTAAGCACAAAACTAGGCAAATCCACAACACTTCAAACAACAGTAAATGTGTTCTACAAGTGTAACATTAAGTTACATGATGCCTCTAATGATAATAATGATGAAACAACACATAATTATATCAAGACAATTATCAAATGCAAAACAATATCGTCAATAGTCAATAATCATCAGCCTTTCTCACGTGCCTTATATCCATCAAACGTCATTGCGAAGTTACAATGTATACGTCTCTCAAGCCATAACTAGTAAAATCTAAACAAAGTACAATGTGTCATAAAAGCACTCAACATTATGAAATGACACAAAGCCAAACATCAATAAATTATATCAACTGCGATCAATGTCAGAGAAAAATGTAAGCAATGTCACACATCTACAAGCATAACAAAACGCAATACTAAGACAGGTAAGCAAAACATGAACCGTTGAACAAAATTAGCGTTTGTCATTCAAAACTTGGTTTTCGCCTCTCTCAATGAGTGATATAAAGCAGAAGCTGACACATTCAGCATTGACATTCCTTCATTAATGTGTCCATATGACGGTGCAGAGTCCCATCTACGCATAGAAAGAGACAAAATCGAGTGAGTCTTTCTTACTTTCGTGACAAAAATGCACCAATAAGGTTTGCAAAAAACTGAACGTAAAAATCTTGCCTGACTCTAAGTTAGAAAAACTGAATTAGGCAGACGATAATTTTCATTGGTGATTGTTGAATAGATATGAAGTGTAGGCCAGTTTATTTTTAAATGCGGCAAGAAACATCCAGTCACACGGAGAGATTCAACATATTTTAATGCAAAAAATTGATAATTTTCAAATTGAAGTTTGAAAGTTTCAACGTAAATTTGTACAGAACGGTTCTGGTAACCAATTTGAGCAAAGACTTTGAACTGGTAACGCCATTTTTCACAACAACGGCAAATTTTGATAAATGTCATTAAACCAATAATCACAAGGAAAAGTATCACTGCAGTGTGTAAAGTCCACTCAACATAAATTTGTTTGAAGACAAAAAATTTCTGAGTGTCCAAAGCAGGAGTTGTTGACGGAAAATAATTTAAAATTGTTGGTAGTGCATGTGAATGTCTTGGCAAAAAAAAGTAGTGACAGTTGCGGTTAAAATACGAAGTCTGTAGCTTAAAATAACTGATAGTCCAAAACTGGCTCCAGCTAATAGTCCGAGAATAACCAATATCCGTGATCGCCAACTGACTAAGCTGAAAGACAAGTCGTAAGAGCCAATTGAGTACTCTTGCCAACTGTGAACCATTGAATGCGCCAAAGATGGGTATGCCTGTTTGTCTTCTTTGGTAAGATTGGCTAATTTGGCAAGGTTAAGTCCAGCACGTTTGTCGACTTCCAATTCGTGCGAGTAATTTGCTTCCAAAATTTTCAATTTTGGTGTGACTATTTTTAAAGAATTTTTAAGCAAACTTGTTCCCGACAAATCAGCCAATTGTGATGCCTCAAAAAAATTTTAAAGAAAAGCCAAATTGACAGCATGAAGACTTTTCGACCTCTTGTCTTTGAATGACAGTTTTCAATACGGCTGCGTAAGTAAAAAGAATCCGACTCCAAAGAACAATTACAAGGAATCGTCACACGACATGAATCCGTACAAGTCACATTACGTGATCCATCACCAGAGCAATTTATAAAAGCATGTTTCACATTTGTCAGCATTACGTGTTTACTATTTAAAACAAGTATGTCAGGTTGAACCGAGTGCGTGAGGACTGCAAATTGGCAATTTTTGTGTATGTCTGTCGAATTATTACGCAACAAGGACAAAATACAGGAATTTTTCGAGACTGACTGCAAGAATGAATGTGTTTGATCCAAAAACAATAGTTTAGACATCGTGACAGTGGGTTTCGTGTCAAATTGTATGAAGTATTCTGAATCAGGATGATAGGCAATGTATTTCGGTACCTGTATCAGAGTAGTGGCATGATTTGAGTTAGGAACAAATATGGGCCTCACATGAACTTCATACAAAGCCAATGTGTGTCGCAATGGGCCTAATGGTATCTGTAGGTTTACGATTATGTCCCTGCCACTTTTAGTAGCCATGAACTCATGCATGCGATAGTAGTGTAAAGCTTCTTTACGAAGAACATGCAGTCCATCAACTGTCAGAACATCTACTTTTCGATTAACGTGATCTAACACATTGCGCAATTTATTCGGTCGAATGAGCTCTGGGCTGAGGAAACCACTGGTAAGTGACTCGATACCGAACCGAAATGCATCTAAGTTGTTCAACAACAAAAAATATTCCTCAAATTTTGCGAGTGCCATAGCTATCAAAAAGCTTGCATGATTTAGTGCGGATGTCTCTTCTTGCACTTGAGCGTTAAGTTCAGTCACCGTTTGTTTCTGTAAATCGATCATGTTCGTCATATGATCTAATCTGCTGTTAACCGATTTGCTTAGACTTGCCAGTCTGGTGCCCATTTTACGCCATGCAGCAGTCAAAGACGCCTGATTTGTCTCGTAATGTCGCATCGCAGCATTCATCTTACTGATGTCGCTATCTCTGGCGGTGCCGAATAGTGAATGGAATATTTCACCGACAAAATTTAATAACCCACGTCGTGAATGCCGTGGTTTATTAGTCTGGTAATCGTCACCAAACTGTCGTATCAAGTCATTTACTTCCGTCAATGTCTGATTAATGCGTGTAACAGCTTTGTTGCTAATGTTTCGCAAAAAATCCACGAGGTGTATAATGTGATCACAATCATTGTCGTAATCACTGGCCAAACGTCGGCAATTAATCTCAGACATTTGCAGTCTAGAGCTGTCAACGTTTGGTGTTTGAAGGACAAACATCTGTGTCCAAGCATATGTTACCACATCAAATGTGTCTGTGTGTTTTAGAACGACACCGTAGTTTAACCTGGTAATTATGCGGCCTTGATCTGTCGGCGTTGCGCAACTCGTCGGCAGAACGAGACGCATCAATATCAAGACAATCAGAGTAAAACGCCACACGCTCCAGTCTGCACAAACCAAAAAATAAAAATATAAAAATTATTAATTCAGTCCAAAAGTGTGTCGACAATTTAGAATAAAACGTAAAGAAAATAATAATAGTCTGTGCAGCTGAAAACCTGTTATTGTTTTAATTTCTGCTGTCTCTTATTTTTTCGAAGTTTAGCCTTCTCGCGCTTTTCCAGCCAATAGATGTCTTTAGCGTAATCTGAGACATCTTTCTGTGACACCCACGACGTCTCGCCTGTACTCCATTCCACCTTATAAACCATACGACTGCCACGTTTTTGGTGATTTAAAATCCGTTTAATACTAAACTAACCTTCGTCTTGTGTAGAAGAAGACAGTAGTTCATCCTGAACTGTAGGCTAACTAGATACAGTCTTTTCGCCTATCGATGCGGCTGTAGGGCTGCAGACTGTAGGCCTACTGGTTTGTTTATTGCTAGTTAGCACTTGCGCCTGCGTGTCATTTGTAGCACATTGTGCCGTAGCAGCAGTCTGAGAAGTGCCGCTTGCTTTGCTGCGACAAAATATACGCTGCTTGCGGCGCTGCTTTTTCACTGCGTCTGCGCTCTGTTTCGGCGCAGCAGGCACAGTTGTAGCTGCAGCAGTATTATCAGCTGTTTGCAACGGTAACGTTAAAGCTTTAGTTACATCTGCCTGCTTATGGCTAGCTTCCATAGAGCTGTCTGTCGCCGTCTTAGAAATCGTGTTTCCATCCATGTTCGTTTTAACGTCAGACTAAACAGCAATTTTAGAATAAAATCCATCGCGTTCTGTGTCACACAAGCGTAATCTGTTAGCGTGAATAAGGCTTGGGTGGACTTTGTTATTTGTACAATTTTGAAGTTATACGTAAAAAAGTCTGAATTAGCTTCCACAATCAAATACGGGCCTTTAAATTTCTGGCTCGTTTTATGGCCAAGTTTCACTTTTGAGGGTTGTTGTTCCCTCAACCATACTTGATTTCCAACTGCAAATTTTGGTATTTTTACATTACCGTGGGCATCGTGCATTTTCTTAGTGTTTTTGTTTGCTTGTAACTGGTTTTGTCTGACTGATTCTCTCAATATTTTAAGCTGTGGTTTCATGTTCTCAAAATATTGCTTAGCACTAATGGGTAAATTCTGCGGTGGTATTAATAAGTGATCGATGGGAGATAAAGATTGCCTACCAAAAACCACCTGATAAAGACTAACCTCAACATTTTTAGCAACAGAAGTTTTAAAACTATTCCCGATCGTCGACAAAAGCTCGGGCCAATTGGGCTCTAACTCACACCGAGTCCGAAGACTATTAAGTATATTTTTGTTATAACTTTCTGCTCGAGAATTAGTCTGAGGATGCCTGCTACTTGTATAAATTTGTTTTACGTTTAGTAAAGAACATAGACTTTTCACCAGTTTACTGCGGAAACAACTACCTCTGTCGGACAATAAAGTTCTAGCGCCGTAGACCATAAAAAGTGAATCGTACAACAGACGCGCTGTTTCGGCAGCTCCTGTCGTTCTAGCTGGTAAGAAAATAGAAAATACACTAAAATTATCTACAAGAACCAGGACGTAATTAAAATTGTTTGATCTCAATAATTGTACGTAGTCCATATGCCAAACTTCAAAGATAGTACTGGGCGGAGGTAGAGGTTAAATTTAAAGGAGCTTTGTTAATCACATTGCCCTTACTTCTCTGACGCGCTGAGCACGTGCGCGCCCAATTAAACGAGTCGACATATAAATTTTGCCAGTAGTACTTCCGTCGTATAGTATTGTACAACTTTTCACCACCTATATGACAGCTGTCGTCATGGTAACTAGATAAAATCAGTTCTCGTAAACTTCGTGGTAATACCAGTTGACGATTTACAGTCTCTGCAGCGAATATGTTACGCTGTCGTGGGAGATCTAGATGGTATAACAATCCATTTTTGAGCACATATCTTTCGGATTGATATACGATCTTTCTGGCACCTGCATCGTCCCGAGGAAGTATCCCATCATGGAGATAGTCAATAAAGACTTTGCAGTCCGGACAAGATAACTGTAATTGGGCTACATTATATGGGCTCAATAATTCATCTGCCCTGTTGTCATCAGCTGTGTCCGTAATATCTGACGATGATGTCACGGGCTCGTCAAAATCGTTATTATTGTTGGGAGCATCTAAAGATATCTCCCAGATGTAGTTCGATCTGTTCAACAGATTATGATTGTCATTTTTTTGAAGTTTGTCTGAAACGACGTTCACGTCTCCCGACATGTATTCCATGTCATCGTCGCATGCGGAGTCGTCTGTTGGCAACTCAATACGATTTAATCTGTTTGCAATAATGTTTTGTTTACCTTTAATATGTTGGACACGATATTTGTAACCTGATAACATTAGATTACAACGTCCTAAGCGCCCTACCACATGCTTTACGGAGTTCAGAAACTTTATAGCAGAGCTATCTGTCCTAATAAGAAATTCTTTTGGTCGAAGGAACTCATTATAATGTTTTATGCCAGCAATTACTGCTAGAAGTTCTTTCTCTACGGCAGAATAATTTCGCTCAGCGGGTTTGAGACTACGCTCCCCCATAAGAAATCATTCTTTTTTGGCCATCTATTATCTGTGACAAATTATAAGAAACAGATAGGTCACTGGCATCTGTCGTTAAAACCATTTTTTGGGTTAAAAAATCTAGCAGACTTAATATGGGTGGATTAGATAAAGCATTTTTTAGATCGTTGAACGATTGTTCTTCTTTTTCAGTCCATAAAAATGGTACATCTTTTTTAAGTAGAAGGTACAATGGGTAACACAAATTTGCATAGTTTTTAATGTACCTACGAAATAAATTTACCAAACCAAGAAATGATCGAACGTCCTTGACCTTCCTGGGGTTGGGTAGTTTCTTATAATTGCTGTCTTTTGAGGGTCACTTTTTACTCCATTACTATTAAGAATAAAACCGAAATATTTTACTTCAGTTTGGAAAAAAATACACTTTTTCGGATGCAACTTTAAATTTGCACCTCAAAACTTTTCAAATATATTTTAAAGATGTTTTAAGTGCTGAGCTGGAGATTCCGATATACAGATTATATCGTTTAAATAAGTGAGCATATAAGTGCCAACGTGATGCCGGAATAATTGATTCAATGCGACTGTCATCCAGAAAGGGCTTTGCGAATGTCCTTGAGGTAACCTCAAGTACTTGTATAATCCACGATGAGGAGTTATGAAAGTTGTTTTGTATGAAGACTCCTCCGTTATGCCAATCTGGTGATATGCTTGACGCATGTCCAGGGTCGTCATGCATTTGGCCTTATTTCTCGTCATTAAGTCCAGAATGTCATCAAGTTGTGGAAGTTCGTGAAATAGGAAAATGCTAATGGCATTCGAACGTCGAAAATCGACACAAAAACGCCACGAGTTGTCTTTTTTTAATCATCACGATTAGACTGGCAAAAAGCGAGCCATTTTCTTCCGCTATTACTCCACTGGCGAGCATTTGGTCTAACTGTTTATCAACTTGAACTCTCATCCCGTCTGACAGTCTATAGGGTCTGCAGCGAGTAGGCTTAGCATCAGGATAAGTACTAAGATGACATTTTAAAAGATTGCACTCTGGTATATCTGTCTCAGAATAAACAAAAATGTCTCGATAGTGATATAATAAATTAATAAATTCAAAGAATGTGTCGTTTTCAACTGCACAAGTATCCAAAAAAAAACCTTTTGACCTGAGGTATGAAACTTTTTCTGACGATGTAACCGGAACTTTAGGTTGAGCGTGCGCACTGTGTAAATATTCGCCTGAATCGCTAGTTTGCTGTGTGGACGCCGCTCGCTGCAAAATTTTGCTTTTTAACCGACCCGTTGGAGGTTTTTTTTGCTCGCTTGCTGCTGCTGCTGCAAGCTGCAACGATATTTCTTGACTGGCTGCCGCTGCTGCTTGCTTGCTTACGAGTTTGGTCGGCGTAAGCTTGCTGTGATAAATTGGGTGTCAGCTGTCTAGGGCTGTGCTGCACCAGAGTACGCTTATCACTGTTTGTTTTTAACACAGTATGCGACAGCGTAGCCACAGCGAATCCTCGCGGAATGGTACATGGTTTATTAAATGGATTTAACACTCTACATGGTAATTGGCCATTTTAGGACGGCTTACAAAAGCTCTGGCTACTAGAATTCCGCGCTGTTGCGCCGCAATGTAAGGTTTGATTATAGCTGTTGCACTACCAAAACGTTCAGCAGCTCTGCCGGTTAATCGCACAGAAAGTAACGCTTCTAAATGAGAAGGGAGATAGACATGTTTAGATGATGTTAGTAGTGCCATAGAGCTGTCAAATGTTTGCAATGGCAATACTGTCAAGCCATTATTAAAGACAACACAATTTTTATAAAGGTCGATGTGACGACCAGTCATCTGTAAAAAATCAATACCGAAAATAGCAGAATGATTTAGTCTTTCAACAACGTAAAAGTCATGCTGCACTTTGTAGTCATCTAGGCCTATACAAACAGACGAGTGTCCAATTATACGCAATG
>Ga0209367_1004766_pt1 | contig 18826 bp, 12 predicted proteins | sample WorMetLIZISLAND2_FD_187412 | JGI IMG/M metagenome (GOLD analysis project Ga0209367, IMG submission 187412) | Marine gutless worms symbiont microbial communities from Max Planck institute for Marine Microbiology, Germany - Olavius geniculatus... ... | reverse complement strand
AATTTCTCGCAAAGTAACACATGCTATTAAGTGCTGATTCTCTAACGATTATTTTTGTCAAAATCTATTGCTATTGAACCAGGACTGTTGGAGTTATTGCAAAAGGTAGCAGGGGTCCGGTTTTTTTGAGACACAGTGTAGTATTTTAGTTGCCATTTTACAAACAAAATAAACGAATTAAATAACAAATTTGAAGTGTTGTTTTTGGTTACGTCTTTATCGAGTACGGCATACATAAGACGAAAAAAACACTGTTATTGGCTATTGAGACGAGCAATATACCGGTGCAAAGATTGTCTATTGAAGACGTCTGAAACAGTTGAGTTTTTCACAGAGACAGACGTGTCAGTAGACGTTTTACAATATAACCTAGGCCTATTTACAATATAAAAATACACAAATAGAAAATAATATTTCATTAATTAACACTGACGGCAGCGTTGCGTTTACGTTATTCGCAATGCTGCGATAATAAAAGGAATTTTCTGATTGGTTGATATACCGTCTACTCGGACCGTGAACACGGGTGCGCTGTTCACACGACTCGTATTCACGAGTTGTGCTGAGAAAAAGCATTGCACGATAGTGCTTTTTTCAGCACGGCTCGTGTTCACAGGTGCTCTATTCAGACGATCCGTGTTCACGGGCCGTGATCACGGGCCGTGTGAACCGGTCTTAACATACAAAAAACCATAATTTGCAATTTCGAACATAAAATCATCGAACACGAAGTCCTTACAGGATCATTATCGTTTCAACTTTTTCAAGACCAGCAACTTCTCTCTAGGCCTACAACATAGATACAAGGAAATGATGAAGTTGAATTCACTCGGTGTCAGTATTTAAGTAATTATTTACTTAATTATTCAAGTAAGTATATAAGACCTAATCAGTATAATACGTATCAACGTTAATTATTGTGGACAGTAGTGCTGCTACTGTCGACTATTTGATTAGTCGGTCGGCTATTTTCAAATTTCAACCTCAACCGATCGACGTAATACCACCAACCGCGGCGTCGAGGGCAGACAATTGCAATTTTCCGATAAACATTGGAAAATTTTAACAGAATTCCGGCAGACAGCCGTAAATTTTTAACACGGTTGCTCAAAATTTTAATTTTAATTTATTTCCTTTTTTAGCCAAAAAGTTTGCATTTTTAGTCAGAAATTTTTCGACAAGATGACTTTCCGACAATTTTCCGACAGCCCAAAATTCACCGGGGGAAAATTTTCACTCCATTTTTTTCTTATTACGACGCCACCGCCGCCCAGGCAAAATGTGATAGAATCGTTGATGTGGCAGGTATGAGTTCGGAGGTGATAACGCTGCTGCTGTGTCTGGCTGGCGGTTTATTCACAATCGTCGGCGGTGTCGGCGGCGGTCTGTACATGGCGTACTTCGTCTGTGCCGGAGTCCTCGTTATCATGCTGGTCTACTTCTTTAACGCCTTCTACCCGGCGACCGACGGACTAGTGCACCCGACCTGGGGCTTCGCGTACAACGACAAATACATCATCGACCGCGTCTGTGAGATCATTCAGTGCGGACGTACAATTCCCTACGCCGAAAACCTGGACAACAGCTTGCTGACTTTCTCTTCGTTTCAAGCATTCTACTCCTTTTTCTGCTGCGGAATAAGTAAACATACGTCTCCGTGCCGTACATGTAGGCCTAAAACATTCACAATAAAATGGCAATGTAAGCTTACTGATTTTCGGCCTCCGCAGTTCTAAACAACTATTATTCGGTGCCGTACATAAGCCTTAAAAATTTTGTCTCAAATAGGCTCAGATGTTTTCTGTACTTTCAAGTCTCAACTGGATTAGGTTTAGTTATTGCTTTTGCCTCTAAATCTGATCAGATGATGCAAAATGAAATCCGGTGTTCCCTGTACCAGAACAAAAATACGTTAAAATGCGTTGAATAGCGTATTGAGACGAACTTTAGTAATGGAATCACTTTTAGCAGTGTAAGCTGTTTCGTCTATTGCAAACTTCTCTATTAAAAGACTATTATGATCTCTCTGTCTTTCTGTCTGTCGTTTATCTGCCACATGTGTCTCTGTGTTTGAACTGTTTAACAGATTTAGATACCATTTGACAGGTATGCTTGCGGTGTCCGATGACACATTGTGTCAGTAGAAGTCCGCCAAGGGTAAGAAAGATTTATAGAGGTAGAACTCCCAGCCAAATCATGCGGTCAACAGACTACTAGGCGACAAACCATCCAGGCGACAGACGACAGGGCGACAGACGTTTAGGCGACAGGTTGGGACGTGTCACTGTGGGCCAAAGTAGATATGACGAGTGGGCGACAGAAATAAGACTACTATAGACAACAAACTATCTTAAACAAATTGTAAAATGTGTAAAATATGCACAAGTTGAACATTGACAAACATCACGTGGAGAATATTCAGTTCGACCAGGCGCTGGGGGCTCAAGTTTATACACTGTGTTTCATAAAAAGGACCCCTTTTTGTTTTTTTCATGATTCACTCAAATGATGAGCAATTTGCATAAAATTTTTAGCTGTTGTAGCTGAATAAATACTAATTCAAAATGTTTTAACAAAACGTGGCAGTTGACTAAATATTCTTTGCTAGTCGTGATGTAACGCTGACATTATAATGTGTCACGGGTACAAACACTCACTCACTCACTGCTGGGCGTAACTGGCTGTGGGTCGTAGCGCCCTCCACGTTGACCGGTCGTCAGCAAGAGCCTATGCGTCGGCAGCAGTGAGTCCGGTGTCCCGTACAATCTGACTCATCCATGTAGTCCGTGGTCTGCCAGCTCGGCGATTCCAGTCGTGGTGCGGTATGTCTCCGGACCTGGAATCCACTGCAAACAGGCAAATCTCTATTGGTGCTGCCAGTTGCTACCCTGCTTCAATGGTGAAAAATCTGGTTCGTTCGTGTCAAATATTTGAAGTTTTACAGTTGCAGCCACAAAAACGTGCAAAGCGATCGAATTTACGTGTCTGTGGGGATAGTTGGTCTTTCACATGTTCGAGCAAGACAGTGCAGTATTTTATTTTCAATTTAAGTAAATTTAATTTATAGAGCGCACAATGTCAGCGAGAACTCACTGAATCTGAGGCGAGCTTGCAAGATGTTGAGTTTTTGGCTCACAAGACGCCCGATTTCATGTTTCCATGTTGCTCAGTGCTGACACGATAAGCATTTTTTATTAGCGAACCAGATTAAGTTCACCATCGAAGCAGGGTGGCAACTGACAGCACCAGTTGAGACTAGCAAGTTTGTACCTGTGACACATTATGACGTCAGCGTTACATCACGACTAGCAAAGAATATTAATCAACTGCCATATTTTGTTCAAATATTTCGAATTAGTATTTCTTTAGCTACAACTGGTAAAAATTTCATGTAAATTGCTCATAAAGGGGTCCTTTTCATGAAACACCGTGTAATACGACTTCTGTAAATCTAAATCAGAGCGAATGAGACGAAAGATAAACTGTGGTTTCTTATTTTCTTGCATCTTGCCAACTTCTTTGATTTAACCGACAGATCAAGCGTTCCAGCGCTGCCGTTTAGTGTCACATAACAAGCAATAAATAATTTAAATTCAGTTTACCCGCTGAAATTGATTTGCCGTGATTACGTAATAATCCGTAACAGAAACGTTTTACACCTTGCGCTGACCAATAGGGGCCTACACAAGGTGACAAGTAAAATATCGTCCCTGACTTTTAGCGTTTTACCACGCTAATACCAGGTTAGCATCCTGGCAGAGACAGTAGGCAAAAGTTAACAAAAATTGTTAATTAATAGTTTAATTAATTTATTTTACAAAACTGGTAATTGCGTTATATACGTCGTCTTGTCGCCCAAATGTCGGTCGCCTATGATGGCTTGTCGCCCAGTCGTCCGCACCCCAATCATGCAACGATGCAATTGCTTTCGGCTTACGAGAACGATGATTTGCGATTCACTAGGCGGCGACATCGATCATCAGCGATTTCGCTTTTGCCAAATTATGTTGGTTTTTGTTGTTCTGTTGTCGTTGACAGCTGGCTTCTCGTACGTATTTCTCAACCAGGCGACGTGGACCAGCGCCGCTGTAGCCAGACCTCGTCACGCGGTCTGCGGTTTTATCACGGCAGGCCTTGCATTCTTTGCCATCCCGTTCATGACTCTGTTTACTTTCGGCATGGCTTATTGGGTCACTTCTGTTGTTGCCGGGGAAATACCAGTCGGTCCCGGTGTAGCCATTGAAGGTAAATCTGGAGACCGTTATGGTGCTGCTTTAAGCTGTATAGGCCTAATTGACTAATTTAGAAACGGGCAAAATCTCCCCTGGACAGTCTCCCCGCTCCCCAGACAATCCGCTATAGAGATGGGTTCTAGGCCAGCATTTTCAACGCCTAAGCCAAGACCAAGGCCAGTGATCTTTGCCGCTAAAACCAAAGACACTGACTAAGTAAGTAAAGTAAGTATGATAATTTTATACTGCTATCAATAGCCAGCTTGATCTTATTGAAACCGTAATGAATCATGAAAATGCTCATCTAAACGTAGTTTCATAGTTTTGGTGGATATACAAATAACAGAAAAGCCAGGCCACTACTTTTTTGTTTTTGAGCTGTTCTAAAGATCAAGGACAGTCTTCAAGGACCCTATCCTGTAATCCCCTGCTGGACAAAATCCTCCCAAAGCCAATCTGCCTCCTAAAGGCCACATGTAGAGGTGGTAGGGAGGCAAATTCATATGGGCCCACAAATGGTGCGAGTGATTTCTAACTTCGAAAAATGTTGCCATAACATTAGTCGTCATATCAATAAAAAAGTAGAAAAAGTCAGATTTGACTTCATTGTATAAACTACAGACATTTGCATAGATGGTCACGGGTAACGAATGGTCGTACGTGTGCAGGTACGCTACCGGTGCTGATGTCTCAGATAACTCTCGGTAAAACGGGAGACATCATGATGTGCGCTTTGACCATTTTGGTCGTCATGCAGGCAGTCTCGGCTCAGATCCACTCATTGTCTGCACTATTTGTCTACGACGTCTATCAAACATACGTCAACCCGTTCCGCGTAGAGCTCGGTGTCTACAAAGAACCGCAGATAGCCGACTATCTGTACTACAACCGGCGTGCGGTATTCGTCCGCCATGCTGTCACGGTCTTTTTCTCAATCATAACTTTTCCAGCCGCTCTGATCTACATGTCAGTTCATCTCTATGTCGGTTACGAAGTAATCTTACTTGCAATCTTCGCTCTGTCTACGGTTCTGCCGGTCTGTCTGACGGTCACCTGGCATCGCACCACCCCTCTGGGGCTTATCAGCGGCAGCGTAGTAGGACTGGTTGCCGGTGTCGCCGCCTGGCTGATCTTTACCGCCGAGTTACCAGGAGGACTTACGGACTTCGTCATGAACAGCACCCATACCCTGGTCTGGCTGACGTTCATAGTTACGTGCCTTGGGGCAGGCGGAATCATCTGTGTTTTGGTCAGTCTGTTTAGTGGCGGTCTGAATCCCGCCATGTACGCAGAAGAAGAGTGGGCAAAGTGTCTGCAGCTGGATAACCCCGCCAAGTCGTGGATCTTGCAGTATGCTGCCGAGACTGCTAGTTACCTCGGCGTGCCTTCTTATCAACAGGTACGTTTTACAGTCAGTTAGTCGATCATCGTTTAGTGAGAGTTGCCTAAATAGCGGACCTCATAATTTAAGGCAGCTTCAGCCATATTTCACACGAGATAATGTAGCACGCGCGATTTCTCGGCGAAGGCTCAAACTTTTACGTGTCTTTCCTACTTGGGTCTTTCTCTTTCTTTCTACTCGCTTCGCTTTCCTTCCGTTTTCTTTTCTCCAAGTTCAGTTAGAGTTGAGGTTAGATAGCGCTGTGACCTTTTTGTACGTTTTAGAAGGTTTTACTGGTTAGGGCCTACATGCAAAAACAGGCAAAGATGTCGTCACTGTCCCGATATCGTATGCGGCCGTCCGCCTAGCTTTGCTGTTTGCGCATACAACATTTACTTATTTTTCATTTTAGCTGAAAATCGTCCACTTTTACACTCGTAGCGCTTGGTGTGCTTGGGCTGGCTTGCAGCCGCGCCGCTAGCCATAAGTAAACAATTTCGCGAGGTGTGTGTCATTTCCTGGAGATTTCTGACGTTTTGTGACCCTGATCTTTTAAGCTTTTAACTGGCACAGCAGCTACTACGATCCCGTAATTATTTTCACTAATTTTGTTATTTCTTTTGTACACTTTCTTGTTTTTGAGTTAGATGCCCGTACAGGACATACAAACGGTCTGAGAGACAGGAAAACAGACGCGGGCAGGACCCGTAATGCGGCCTGTTAGGTTGACCGCATAATAAAAGACAAAACGTCAGGAAAATGTTTATCTGCTGTTTTACCCGGTTTACATGCACGATGAAGCTGCAGGCACGACGAGTCAAGTCGTCGAGAAACTCTGGTTAAACACTCATCAAGCAAGCACGATGTGTGCTTGATGTGTGCTTGATGAATGCTTGACGAGCCAGCTTTATCGCGTAACCGGGGTATTACTGTGTTTTAACGTGTTACTGTGTGTAGTTACGCGGTCGGTTCAGGTCGGCGGAAGTGAGTGCTTATGTGCTCGGCATTGTATTGTCTGTACTGATCGTACTTGTCTGGCCGGCACTCATGCTGCTGGCCGGCGTTCTCGACTGTTCGTTCTTCACCATCTGGACCGTCCTCGTCGTCATACTCGGCGTCGCTTCAGCAATCTATCTCGGACTCGTTCCGCCGGTCGTTGAGATCATTCAGGTCTGCAGTCTGCACATTCTCTGCGTCTAACAATAAATTGGTCACTCATAGGCCTAGGCTTAGTCGAAAGGGACACTGTGCGAAATTGGATATTGGTTCCTACTCTGTCCGCCATAAACAGTGGCCGCCTCCGCTAAAGCTGAAGATACCAATTGTCTTTATTCCTAACTCTATATCTTGACTAATCTTGACCGTAACCCCATCCGTAACCCTCGCGCTGTTCGGAGTAGTTAACTCGGTGTTTGAATTGCCGGAGGAGTTGGGGGAGGGGAGTTGAACCCCCCAACTGTTTTAACCTCCTAACACACTGTCATATTATGTTCTGGGGGTCAGCTATGTGCTATATACATAGGATTTATATCACAATTTTGGTCGGGTTCCGACAGTCGATAAGTTCAACCCCCAGCTAATTTTTCACAATTATTCAAACACTGAGTTAACTGGTTGTGACAGCAAGACGAAGAGAGTAAGACTTAAGTTGGGCATACTTGTCAGAGCGTCTAGCGACAAGAAAACGATTCCTACTTACCGAAAAAAGAAGCTTATTCTACTTTCGGCCGGTTGCCCTAAAATGAAATTCTGCCAGTTTGGGATATTGCAGATGTCCTTTCTGTGCTCTGGCTAACATCATCAAAGGACGGAAGGAACGGTGCTGCGAACGGAATTAGCAAGAGTTCATCCGCAACTCTGCGATTTGTTTTGCTTAAAACTTAGTACATATGTGTTGTTTTTTACTAGTAAATAGATGTCAAATAAATGGTGTCTAGAACTATTCTTTAGCTGTTCCCTGCGTTTTACTGTTGTATTGTCGTCTACTATGCCGTCTAATATGCCTATACTTGTTTTGTACAACAAAATGTAACAAAGTTTAAATAAATAGCTAAATAAAAACGATGAAACGTGTGTGGATGATTGCAGCTGTGTCGCGTGCCGTCTGCGTTTGAGCGCATGCAAGCGATGAAACCCGTAGAACAACCTCAGCCGGCAGGTCCAATGCTTCAAGTCATCGGTCCACATCAGGCGCCTGAAGGCAAGATCACTGCGACCAGCCACGCGCTAGCGGCCCAGCCGCATGTGATCGAGTGTCCGGAGATCATTCCAGTTCCGGTGAAGGACGACGACGACTCCAGCATAGTGGACAACTCGGACGGACTCAACGTTCTGTCGGATCCACGAAAGCCGCTGCCCGGCGGTGCTCGCAGACAAGCCGCAGCGACCATGCCAAGGCCCGGGATTACTGAACCCATCACCTATCCACTGACGTCGATGAAGACTTTACAGCACTGCTCCGGATGTGGACCGTGTCCCCAGCCGTACAACATTTGTGCAACCGACATCCCTTCTAACGGTCTGTTTTTCTAAGAAATGATTAACATTATTTTTTGCAACTGCATGTATTTAAAACTTGAATAAATTGATTCATTGTTGACAATCGATCTTCTTTACTTTGTATACAGCGTCGAGAGCATTTGACTTATACGCTTTTTGTGTTAGGACTTTAAGGCTTGAATTTTTTTTGATTCAAAGACAGTCGGTTTATAAGCATACCAACATGCACTAATGACGATAGTTTATTATCTATGCGTACTGCAGAGATAAGCCTATCGCTGAAATAAACCACGAAATGGCATCTCGGATCACATTCGGCTATGCTGTAATTCTGACTTTTGATAATTGATCACAAACCGGATTAGTTAATTTTTACCCAGCCTGTCGGTGGTGCATTTTTGATTGGATAAAGGTGAACTGATTGGCGCCGACATTTTTTGGGGGGATAGGCTATGCTGACGCACACCAAAATTATGAGTGCGTAAATGCGCCACGTATCAATACAACCAGATAGACCAGTGCTAGATTTACCTACCCAGGGGTGAAAGGCTGAGTCGATCTTGGAGTTGGTTATATACCGAGACGGTTTATCTGTCAGTAGACAGTTGCCTAATCAGGTAGTAACCACCCGATAGCGATCTGACCAGAAGTAGAACCAACTACATCGCGATCGCAAGTCCAATTAACGTTCTATCCATTACACTACGTACCAAGCCACCTACCAGTTCTGCTGGATGATAAGTATTTATGCGGTAGCAAATATACGTCAAGCTTTTGGCTGATTTTGCTTAATACGCGTACGTTGAGATGACTCATGATTTGTGGCGTTTTCTGTGTTAACAGGACTGCGCTCGAGACAGGGACCCAGCAACGGATACGTGCGAATTGACTGAACACAACTAACGCCATATCGTCGACGAACACTGCGTGGATTGTGAGTTAGCGCTGCAGGGTGTATCGACTAGCACTGATCGACTGATTGATTAGCAATTCAACTGCTGCAGCTTTAAATTATCGCACTGACTAGTTGACCGGCAGCCGGTCAAATAGCCTGTGGGCTATCTGACCAGTCAAAACGAAAAATCGCAGTCGCCACCTAGCGAATGACATATAAAAATTGTACGCGTTACTGAGTAGAATTCACGTGAATATTGTGACGTAGGGTTTAGGGCTTAGGGTTAGGGTTAGTGTTAGCGTTGGGGTTAGGGTTTGGGTTAGAGTTAGCGTTGTTAAAAGATTTATGTGACAATAACGAACGTCACCAAAAGTTAGCGTAGAATATGGGTAAAAAATTCGACGTTGCTGCAGGCAATAAAAAACTTGTCAACTGTTAATTCGTGATAGTCTCTTTGCTAGGCTTGAGATGTCAGTTGGCGGACTGGCGATCTGTGATGCTACGGCTGAGGTCGTCAATTGCTCGGCTCGTCAAACCGCCGCAGGGACACGGTCTCAGTAGCTACCTATCAGCACCGGCTAAGGCTGTTTAAGGCGCTGACTGGTCAAACATCCGTCCTTACAGGGCGGAATATTTGACAACCGGTCACCAGGCACGTTTGACCGGTGACAAAATTTCACCGATCATATAGCCTACAGGCTATTTGACCAGAAAATGTGATATAGACAATAAGCTATTTTATCGGCTGCCGATCAAACATCATGTGCCTTAAAATATGGTGAGATAATGCATGATTTCGTAGGTGATCTGGAGTCAAAATTCGACCAGACCTTTTGTTACCGCTCAGCCGCAGAACGCATTTTTAGTGGCGTTCATCCCCCACGGCGCAAGTAATCGACCTTCCAAGTCCCATCGACCTTTCCTTCTTTTTTCCATTCCCTTCTCTTTCCCTTTCTCTCTTTTCCCCTTTCATTCCCTACACCGTTCTGTCTCCTCCAAATCCAAAATCCAGATATGGTTAGCTGGTAGACGACGTCAATGAATAATGGCAATTTGCCATTTTGGCAATTTAACAATTTAATTTTTTTTGTAGCTAAACTAAGCTATAAGAAAACATCTTAATCTAAAGTTGACCGAAATTGCGCCGAATTTTATACGTTTTTATCCTCCCAAATTTTAGCGGCGGAGGTCCTCCAAACAATGCGCTGTAGGTCAGTTTTTGTCGTTCTTACCATAGCCATTATATTGACTGCTTTACATGTTTAATTGCTGGTTGCTGACCGGTACAGATATGGGTAGCTGTTGGCTACTGGTTCGGACAATCGTGCGAGAATAAGCTGTACAGTGTAGGCCTACAGTACATAATTGCTATTGCCGCGGTTTGCACTGTCGTAGACTAGTGCTGCACAGGGTATATACGCTGTTGTCAGATTTTGTTTGCTACAAAGTTCATTAGTCATTACGTTAACGAAAATCATTATCGTTGCTCAGCGACATTCGTTAGCGCTGCATTAATCGACTTTTTTCGCAGTTTTAGATTGATTTTTTGCGGTATCGTTTTCGATCTAAGTTATCACTGGTTTTTGTGTGTCAGTCAATACGTGGAACATGTATGTCAGGTGTATAATTGTCATTGTGCAAAATTCACCGGATAATCCATAAAATATAGGGCCCAGGCCTACACAACCAAGTTTCAGATTTTCACAATTATTTGCCCACGAGTATCCACGAAAACTTCCAGGAAAAGAAAATTGTACTGAAATGAAGAAAACAATACGCAAATCAATCAGTCAAGCATGTCGATCTCCATCAATGTCAATTACTGACAATATAAACAACTTGAAACGCTTGCAGAAAACAACTGTGGAAGCAATATCATGCAAATAGAAAAATGTTTCCCTACAGACTTATGACTTCAACTTCCACACACGAAAAAAAATTGTCTGTGCAAAAAAGCTAGGCGATATTAAAATGTAAAAACAGTAATACAACGAAATATCTGATATGTTCTTCTGCCCGGAGGCTACCAGGCTATCGACATCAATTGCATCGGTGCAACGTCAGGCCTTTAAGAGAAAGGTGATCAAAGAATGTCAGAGAAGTTGTTTGTCAAGAGACATTTTTTTGCACTCAATTTTTCTGTCAATGGAGCTTAAACTGAGCTAAAAGTGAGTGAGTGAGTAGGGTTTAACGTCCCATCCGACACAATATAGGTCATTTCGGGGACGGCCTTTCCAGGCAGAATGCAAACAAGCACATAATAATGAAACAGTACGTTTAACCTTTAAAGAAACACAAAACACAAAATGCAGAAAAAACAAGCTAAAGCTAAAATTGTAAGAACTCCATTATTTGCGTGCATATGTAATTAACATAATGATAGTTCTAATATCTTCCCTGTTATCCTCCAGGCAGACATCAATGTGATAATGCTGTCTATTGGAGAACAGGGGGCCTAAACTAAAAGGAAAGACCAGACCTATAATAGTAGGATCAGTAATCATTTCGGCGCTGCGCCGCCACAGTCGGAGGTCAAACTTGACACAAACTCAAAGAAAAACAGATATACTCGTAGTAAACACGAATAGCGATATGTATTGGAATGTGAACATTCATTTCCATTCTCACATTCAGATATACAAAACAAATTGACACAAAGCAATCTCTTTGCTATAGTCGTGTATAGGCTTACCAAGTTGCTTTCATAGCACCAGCCTCCACAGCAGCAAATGACGTTTTTGACTCGAAGACCTTATCACTTTCTGGACTTTGGTATCATTTTTTTCTACTCAACATTCCGACTCGGTGAGGTTGCTAGCCTTACTTGAAGCTGTCGACGACAAAAGGAAAATAACTATGTCTTACTTTGATTTTCATGATCACAGGACCATCTGCATGTATTTTGTGCCAGATCATTATCGTACGAACGAACGACTATTTCGGAACTTAATACATGACACACGTGTAGATTATAGAACTAAAAACTGTACAAAACCTGTCATGGTCTGTGTCGCATAAATTAATACAATATTGCGAAAAATGGCAGACGAGTAAGTCGGAAAACCCGCAGCATGTATAGAAAAAAAAAACAAAATAAATTGCAAGCTGCTTAGAATGACAAAGACTTCATCAAAATCCCACTGCACAGCAATAAGTAAATGAATCCCACGATTAAACCACGCCAAATATTCGCCAGATGTAGCCGTTATCATTGCAGTCCATAGCAGCCGCGAACAATCTGAAAAAGTGTGACGATGGACGGGCGTCGAGGGGAGGGGTCTAGAGAGGGAGCTTATTCCCTCGACAATTATGAATGTTTCGGAGTGCCATCGCAACAAAAATTAAAAATACAGTTGTAAATCTGTGCAATTTGGCGCCATTTGGGGTGAAATACGAAAGTGTATAAACTGATGTTTTGTACAATTGCACGTTTAATTTAGATTCTGAGTGATCAACGTGGACTGCAGTGACCAAGACGACATCTGGCGTATATTTCATCACATCAATCTGTCATTAACAAACGCTACAGTTTCCAGACACGCAGTGACGTGCAACTTCACAGCGACGCTCGCTCTAAACACGAACAGAACTGAAATAATATAAAATGTAATAAACCGACGAATGGATTTAAAGTTGATGACACAATGACCATTTTCTGGCGCCTGTTTCTGGTGCAGAAAAAGAAACAGAAATGTATTCCAATTTTGAGAATTTTGAAAATGGTAATGTTACAGTCGCTGTTTTAGCATTCAAGTTGTTGAAAAAAATTCAAAAGAAAAAGCAACAAACTAAATGCTGCTACATTTTTGTTTACAAACAAGCAGTGTTGTCGTCTGCTCAGACTGACTAATCACAGTTCAGCTTTCTGGCCGGTTTTCGGCCCGAAATTAAACGCGTTCTATCCGGCGCCGGTTTCTGGCACCAGAAAAAAATCTGGCACTAGAAACGTACAACAGACTGACCAGTTTCTGGTACCAGTCGACTGATACCAGAAACAGGCGCCTGAAACTGGCCAGTGTGTCATCACTATAAGTTCAGTTCAGTTCAGTAGCCGACGTTTCATTTCTGTGGCTTTAAACACGCCTTAACGCGACGCAAGTAAACCCAGCTCGGTAGACCCACTGCAGTCACAATGCTGTAAACGTCTGAGATAACGTTACCTCGGTGCGTGAGTGGAGATCGTGCACAAACTCAGCCGACCCGCTCAGGTTTTTGGAGGGGGGAGGGGTAAGTGGGGATAAGAAAATTGGTAACATTTTGCGATTCTCCTGCCTAAAATTTCAAACACCGCGTAGGCCTATACATTTTCTGCCCATTTCAGTCGTGACGTCACATAAATAAACCGACGAAGATTTAGCGCTCGGACTGCTGAAAGAGTTGCAGTTGCGTCTGAAACTGTCGCCACGCGGTGCGTCGAAAAACAAACATCGCTAACTGACGGACCAATCACAACGCGTCTCCGGCTGAAACCTGAAAACATGCGGTCATCTCATTCTCAGTCTGAAGTTCTGAACAGAAACTATTTTCAACGTCCAAAATGAAATAAAACAGCTGCAAAATGTTATCGGCAAGTCTTACGCAAGTGTCATTCATACAATACAATGAAGCATTAGGCCTACGTAAAATCCGGCCTAGATCGCTAGGATTACTGTCAGTATATAGCAAAAAGTCACTTGTGGCCTCTCCCCCTGGAACAGATAGGCCTAAACAGTATTAAAAGTCCTGCCATGCTTTAGTCCAGCAAAAAAATGCCACACCTACAAGGCAGGCATCAGCGGAACGATAGTAAACGGCAGGTCCCCACTTTATGACCGAAAAATCACACTAAGGCCAATTTCGACCGCAGGTCTGACTGCTATAGGGGGACAGCCCGAAGCCCGAACAGCGCGAAAATTACACAGAGTTATGAAGAATAGAAATTAATGCATCTTTGGCTATGGCAGATCTTCGTTATAGCCGACACAGTTATAGCCAATCCTCGGACTAGTACCCCCTCGGACTAACAGTCACCAGTGATACACGAAGAGCAGGAAGACACAAAATGTAATCGATAGACCCTACTCAGACAGTAAGAAAATTATTCACAAGCGAGAGGCGCGCCGAATCCGAAACGCGAGTGATGAGGTGAGGCAGTGGCGGCCTGACAAAGCTCTGGGTCACATAAAGTTGCGAGTTGGCAACGAAAACAGCAGGCACATGGAAACACTCATGCGAATGTTCAAGTGTAAGCTATTGCAAATGTTAAGAGAAGGCAACGAAAAGCTACACGAAAAACTGAAACTAGTCGTGTGTACCTTGCGCGACTATCAGCAGCTGAGCATGTCAGACACCTGCGCCAATCCACGTGTCGCTGTACAGGTAGGCATCAGGTATCCGCTGGCATTAACTGGCGTCACAGGTGACACCTGTCCACCAGCAGCCGGATACCAGTACATCAGCGGCTGCAGAGCCCCGCCCCCTGACGTCATCACACCGCCTCCGCTTCCGGTCGCTCGACCAGGCTGCGGGACGGCTACCAGCTGAGCGTGTTGCATTGTACCCAACATGGCCGCCGGGCTGAGGTCAGGGTACAGCTGCTGGGTGAGCTGGTTCCCGGGTACAGTGAATACGCTCGGTGACGAATATGGCGCTGTGGGCGTGGCCACCAGCTGTGGAACTATTGCCGGACTACCACCTGCAACAGATTACGTCACAGAGAACTGGTAAAATATCTGCCTGGAGTGGTATAAGTTTTTAACACTTTCCATACTGTGGTTTAACAGACACATAACGGCGTGAAATGTATTTATTATAAAATCATACTCGATGTACTAATAAATAGGCTACCAGACTGTCAAGCCTCGTGTAAGGCTAAGGCTATCCGCGGTAGCCGCCGTGGCATGCAGCGATATTGATAGCAGTGATGTAAGCGTCGGCCAATAGGCTAGCTATCGGCCTAGCTGGACCTGCCTAGCAGCAGCTAGTAGCAGCAAGGTCTTATTCGTAATTATAAAGTATCCGAAAATCCGATCTTGTGACTTTGACCCAATTGATGCATGATCTTGAAATTGAGTAATGTTCTTGCGGTTGCCGAGTAAATGTTGGTGCAAAATTTCATCAAGCTAAGTGCAGCAATTCGTGAGTTCTCGGCTTAACAGAGAAACAAAAAAATCAAACTCAGCGACGATGAAGAGTTTGATGCTCTCGTCGCTACCGTGAAGAGTAAAAAAACAACTAAGAACACAGAGAACAAACAGGCAAACGGACAGCCAGACAAAACGGAAAACGTGAAGCCCTTTCCGAGCTATACGGCGGCTCTGATCTCCCTTTCCTTAGCCATCAGCCAGACGCCAGTTTACACTGCAAGACCAGGATACCGAACTAATGCATCGCGCAGTGTCTCTGTATACGTCCCAGCTTTCGCTGGTAATCATTGTGCCTACCCACGTAGGGATGGTCAGGCTGGGTTGAGCTGCGTTTCCAGATAAAAGCATACGACAAACAGGGTAAACTAGCACTTGCAGGTGTGTGTCTACCTGTGGCGGAGTGGAGTGGAATGGTGTTGGGTTGCTGCAGTAGCAGAGTGAGATCGGTCGTCTGGGCGCTGGGAGGGGGTGGCAAAGACCAGAACCCGGCGGTCGGTAGAACCGCTGCAGTTCCCCCGGCGGCGGCGGCAGTGTGCAGTGTGGCCGCGGGTGACTGGTGGGGTAGGACGGGGGTCGCCACTGACGGTGTGGGGGCTGGTAGGCCCTGCTGCAGGACCAGCGCCATCTCGTCGCCGGAGCACTGAATGACCTCCACGTAGCGACGCACGCCGGAGACAAACATCAACTTCTTGTTCTTCGTCAGCGCAGTGGACTCTGACGACTTCTCCGAATCCATCTGAATGAACGCCTCGCCCGACGCGGCACCCTGCATCAACAGTTGACGATAGACAAGCAATCTGAGCAAAGTTCACGTGACGCGCGACAGCATCAGTGCTGCCACCTGGGAAAATCAATGTACAAGGTGCAATGAAACCATAATGCGCCGCACTCTTACAATGCAGTTTGCGTGTTGCTCTCCTATTTCATAGACTACTACATGTTTGTACATTACTCAGTCATCCTATCTCTCATCACAGTGTCTGGAGTGTTATAAGGGCCTATAATCTCCCTCCGCTCAATCGTGACGACTGACAGCGTCTCGCGTTTGTATAGGCTGATCACATGCGTCCAGGCAGAACACGCCGTCGATCAAGATCACGATATATGTACGTTTCAAGTTCCAACACGATCTACTGTGTATCATGCTTCGTTACATTCGCATATTACACTGTAGAACGTGTTGAAACCTACATGTGTCCGGGCCGCTGAGAACAAATAACCTCAGGCTCAGTAGAACCGCGTTAACTATATAGAAGCAAGAAAATACTGTAGCGGGCAGGGCCCTGCCCCAGTTCAACTGGTAAAATAAAGATTTTGTATGAATATACCTATTTGGCGCCATTGGTCGAAGGGCACCTTCTCCGCCAGCGACATGAAATTTGGTCACAACAAACTAGAGACTCACTCTCCGCTGTCATAAGGTGGAAACCCAGATTCTCTATCGCACCGGGTCGTGACGGATGGACAGACAGACAGAATTACGATTGCTAGTAGACCTATGCGCCTACATTACGTGCTGTCGCGCGTAAAAATAACGCTTGTGGCGGCGGCAAAGGTAAGTTGCAAAAACTGTTTTTAAGCCCAACCCGGTGGGTTTTATCGGGTTTTGGATTTATTCAGGTTATTTAGATCAAAAGGTGGGTTCTGGGATTGCTATGGATTTTCACTTATTAAAGTGAGCACAGTTGGGTAGACTAGATGCTCTCCACATCAAACAAATGCGGGTTACAGCAGTTTTATTGTTAGTTTTGTTATTATTATTAAATCCGGCGTCCGCAAACTAGTAGGTTTAAATGTTTCACAAACTTGGCCATAATAAAATATGTCATTAAAACAAAAAATTAAAACTGGATCAAGTTTTGGGTGATTTTTTGGGCGGGATTTTAGCGGTTTTTGGTAGGTTTACCCAAAAACCAGATGTGTCTCAACCTGCGGCGGAGGCACAAAAGCGTATCGAGGCGTAACGTACGTCGGCGTTGTAGATGAGGTGAACGCCCTGGGTGACGATCTGTCGCGAGTGATCTCCGAGAAACGTCACGATGTCGTTGACCGAGGCGTCGTACGGTAGACCTCGGAGTCGAATGCAGTCGCGCCGCTTGCCGGCCGCTATCAGCTGGGTCTGCCCCGGGTGTACAGCTGTCGGCATCATAGCCGCAGGGAATGACGGGAGAGCCAGCAGAGCGAACTCAGTGCACGACCGGGCGTCAGCGCGGGGGTCCATGTTACGATTCAACACCTGCATGCAGTAACACGTGCACGTTAACGGATTGCGGTTAAGCCTAAAAACTGTCCGTGCCGATCGTGCCTAAAAACCTTGCGTCCCTAAAATTTTTATTGGATCCTCCAAAACATTTTTGCAGATTTTAGTCTCTTTTTATAGTTTTACTGAAACAAAAATGTCTGTATCTAGTCTGTTATGCTGCAGTATTTTTACCTCAATTCTGATCAACATTGTAAATCAGTCTTTGAATAGACTCATAGGTTGAAACGTAACTTAATAAGTTGACAAATTAACCAAAATACAACCTCTGTATTCATCGTCAATAACAATGAATACAAAGGTTGTATTTTGATAATTTGTCAAATTATTGTAAATCAGTGTCTACTTTTTACGAGTTGTTGTAAAACATCATACATGTAAATCATGTCATAACGTGAAATAAAAAATCAAAATAAAAAGAATAGATTTTTCCACCCTCCGTCCCTACTTTTTCGTTGGCCGCAACTGAAAGCACCAAACTTTTTAAGGCCTTAGTAGAATGCTCGGTCAACGAACCTGGAGTACTTCGGCGGTGGTGCTCTTGAACAGTTCGATGTAGCGCGTCCCGATGCACTGCTTGTGTTTGGTCAGCGCCCGGGTCACGTCTTCATCACTGGCGAACAGAACGAAAGCGTCTCCCGTCGCACGACCGTCCGCTTGATGCACGAACAGAATTCCTGCCTCGCCGTCAAGCACGCTTACTGACGGGCTGCCTTGCTCGAAAAACGTCAGCTATACACGTGCACACAACGTGTATAAACATTAGGCCTAGCACCATCATCATCATCATCATGGGGCAAGCCCCTGCTGGAACGTAGCCTGTTTCCTTCTGCAACAATTCGACAACCAAAATATGAGAAGGATTTAACCAGCTCGACAGAGTTGCACATGACAGATACTGATAAGGGATTGGCTGCCCTGAACCTTGAATTCTGGTTTTGTTCCAGTTAATCTCAAGACCGAAAGAAAGTGCCTCATAATTGCATTATTTCCAGCGAGAGGATAACATAATTCCATAATTCCAACAGTAGCGTCATGGGTTTGTTTTTAAAAGTAGGCCAAAAAGTTCTAATTTTCCTACAGACAGCAGCAAATTTCCGACACAGGAAATTATGCGTGCTCAGAATTTCGATTTTGCGCCTAAATTACCCAAAATAGGGATTTTAGGTCCAAATTTTGCATTTTTGGACCACAGTTTTTCAACAAGAAAAAGACTGTTCTACTATTTCCGACAGCAGAAAAATTTCCGGGAAGCAATTGCTTCCCTGCCCCCACCCACTTATACGCTGACGACACCCAGATCTACGGCTTCTGTCGACCCGGTGACACCGACATTCTACGGAAACGTGTTGCTGACTGTGTCGCTGCCGTCGCTGATTGGATGCGTTCCAATCGACTTCAGCTGAATGCATCCAAGACCGAAGTACTGTGGTG
>Ga0209367_1004765_pt1 | contig 18827 bp, 11 predicted proteins | sample WorMetLIZISLAND2_FD_187412 | JGI IMG/M metagenome (GOLD analysis project Ga0209367, IMG submission 187412) | Marine gutless worms symbiont microbial communities from Max Planck institute for Marine Microbiology, Germany - Olavius geniculatus... ... | reverse complement strand
AGCAATGTGTGCTGGTGCACTGTCATGCTGGAAGGTCTAAAAGTCAAGCTATCCTTACAAGTATGTGAAAGTGATCGTTTTAGGCGTTTTTGTGGCTGCAATGGTAAAATTTCAACAGTTTAATGTCATCAGCGACCCAGATAAAGTTCACCATCGATGCAGGGCAGCTATTCAGCAACTTACAGCACCGGTTGTGACAAACCAGTTTGTACTCGCGCCACGCTATGACGTCAGCATTACATCACAACTAGCAAAGAATATTTAACTAACAGCCATATTTTGTCCATATATTTTGAATTAGCATTTCTTCAGCTACATCTGGTAAAAATTTCGTGTAAATTGATCATCATTTGAGTGAATTATGAAAGAAATAAAAAGGGTGCCCGTTTTTTTGAAACACAGTGTAGTTACTCGTACAAGCCTATTATTGTGAATACACCGTGTTTAAAAACAGCCAAAATTGTTTTTCTCATAACTTTGTTAACCTTTTACCAACTTTGACAATTTCTGGCATAAAGATGGCCAAGACGATAAAATTATGTAAGGTGGGCTTATTTTTCACCTCACTTAATCTGTGTCAACGCACTACCACGTGAAACACAGATGCGCCAAATTGTTACATTTCGAGGTGATTATTCGTATCCGATTGCTCGCCGTTGCATCATTAGTTCGACAGAAAGCGCCACATGATTTATTAATTTCGTGGTAATTAATATTCAAAGGTAAAAATAGCAGACAACAAAATAGCTCACTGATGAACTTAAAACATGTCTAATCGATGAGTGAATGCCTGTTTGGTCAGTCAACCTTTGATTCCGCTGGTCCTATCAGCCATTGGCGTTGCGTCTAAGCATAAACTCTGATAATTTGCAAGCGAGTTGTTACACAAACTTGTAATTCTGTTAAATAATGTACATTTCACTTATTGTGTGCTTAATTAATGTTTACTAGAGACAACAGCTCAGCATTATGCAAAATTGGAGCATCTGTGTTTTACACGGTAATGCGTTGACAAATTAAGCGAAATGAAAAATCAGTGCATCTTACATAATTCTATCGCCTTGAAAATTTAACAAAGTTATGACAAAAACAATTTTGCTGGGTTTTTTGAAACACGGTGTATATTGTAAAAAGCTGTAGCCTGCCAGGGCGAATGACGTATATAGGTAGCTCACAACGGAAGCGATGACGATGAAGGAAGAGATGAAAACAAGCGGAGCGGCTAACAAGTAGCTCTGATCAACCTGGACACAGCGTGTGCAAGCGTCGCCGCGGTATATAGCGAGCACCTGCATGGCCTGGACACCCTGATGCTATTTCTGAGTCGCAGACAACGCACGAACGTGCTTCTAATTCAATGTTCGACAGCACCACGTTTACGGCGAGGCGAGTTGACATTTTGCACAGAAATTGTCTGACGGCACGGGGAGTAATAAAATAGCTTACTCTTTCGTGCACAACGGGCTGTTGTTTTGTACTAGCAGAAAAGTTCAACATCTGTAAATGCAAATGCTTGCCTTTCCTTCTGCCATGCTTAGATTTTATCTGTTTTTAATTTTTTATACTTACAGGAAAATGCTTACTTTCTCTCTAACTAATGATCTTAACTTCTAAAATTTTAAGAAATAAAAATATTATACTTAGGCTACGGCCGACGAATGTTATAAAGATTTTAAGGCTATGCTCCAGACGCCAGCGATACGATGTATTCGAGTATCTGTTATTGGTTCGCTGTGTTTCAGAGGGGGACATAAAGTCACTATATACACACAGCGTCACGCCGTCTCATGCACAAAACATGGTCATTGTCGCCGCAGCGCAGATAGCAGCGAACAGCACAAGTTTTTGGTGCATATACCGGTCAGCAGAGCGGGCGACTTGCAGACGCTGGTATGCAGATATTTTCTCTGTCACACGTTAAATTAGAGTCACGACGCCTACACCGAGTGGAAAGCGGAACAAAAATCCCCTGGACAAAATGCCCCTCTCTTAGGTTTTTCCAACTGTTCGCTAATGCGGGCAATAGATGGCCGCATAGTGCGCTGTGGTATCATTAGCTTATGTCAATCAGTTGCCACTTCCGAAACTGTAAAGTGTTTCTGATCACGAATCTAAAGAAGCGCAATAGCAAGTACCGAACCTTTCACCTTTCACCTTTTTCCATGACAAAAATCCGCTTTCTACGGCTACGGAAGATTTCAGTGTTGCCAGTAATGGTGATATATCCCCAATTTAGTGTAACGGGGATTTCGTCCGAGGTATTTCGTCCTAAGCCCTACAGCAAATCGGAGAATGTTAGGGAATTCTGTCCAAGAGGAATGTTGTCCGGCATCAGGTGACTAATAGCGATGACAACAGCGAGACGATATTGTCGCCAAACGCCGCAAGCGCAATGCTTTGAACTGACCACAAATCCCTTTAACGACTGCAAAAAGAGATAATTACCACATCACGCCGTCGGTTCAGCCGACGAATACTTGCTTACTTACTAAGCGATTCTATAATAATAACAGTCTGCCAACAGAGCGCCAGAATCTGCTGCGAATGGGCGTGAAACAGTGCAGATAATAAAAGCAGCATCGTTAAATTAAAGTTTTAAACATACGTTTGTTATCGTAAGCTAAAAATTCGAAGATCGCGATTTATGATTTGGGACGAGCAGCTAGCAAGAAGCCAGTTAACGCCAAGAAGCAGCAAATCAGCTGATTTTAGTTACCCATGAAAACCAAAGTTGACAAAATTGTTAGGCTACATGATGTCACACGCAGTCTTTCAACGACTGTCCATTAACTACACTGTGTCTCAAAGAAAACATCCCCGACATTTTTTGACTGTAACTTGAAACCAATTATCAGATTTTGATAATTTTTGATAAGAATATTCCTGACACAACTTGCCATCAAATAATTGTTTAGTTTTTCACCTCGCCCAATGTATGCTTCTGCACTACCTAGGGAAAGCATATCAAGCGAAATATGTGTTGAAATAAACAGAACACCTGAAAAACATCTTCGACATTATCGATCGTAACTTGAAGAATGATTAGCAGATTTTAATAATTTTTGGCAGAAATATTTCCCGCACAACTGGCTATTAAATAAGTGTTTTAGTTTCCATCTCATCCAACGTCTGTTTTTGCACTACCTGGGGAAATCAGACCAAGCATAATACGCGTTAAAATGAATGAAAAACATCGATAAATTCCATCTATCTTAATCTGTGAGCTCCAACAGCCGGTCTATTCCAAGGGTCATGCAGCAGTGTGTTTACCAGATGAAGTTTAGGAATGTTTGTGAAATCAAGAAGTGACTGGTACAGCTTGGATTGGTCAGGAGCAGAACTTTATCGATACTGCTGTCAATGAATAAAGAAACCATCTCCTTGCCTGTGTTCACATAGTAAGCCAACACTGCAAGCAATTTTACTACAGGCAGTTGAAAAATGGACAACTGGATGAAATGTCAGCCATAGTGTCAGAAATGTGAACAAAATGTGTTTTTACGCGTTATGTTAATTAAGCAACCATATTGCACTGGATAAAAAAGTGATATTTTGCTGGTTGTGTTTTCCCTAGGTAGTGCAGAAACAAACATTGGGTGAGGTGGGAAACTGAATGGTCATTTGATTGCAAGTTGTGTCACGAATATTCGCAGGAAAAATTATCAAAATTTGATAATTGGTTTTCAAGTTGCGGTCGAAAATGTCGGGGATGTTTTTGAGACACAGTGTACTTATACGTATCATCGAGGAGAGGTTAAACGGTTCGTGGTGGTAAATAGGTCAGAAGCATGCAGCGAGAAGAAAAGAATATCATTATTTTGGAGTCAAGAATATGGCTAGACGCATGTCACATCTGACCTCTGTCACAACTGCGAAAAACCAGAAATTGAGCGCAAACCTAATTCGATCCAATTATTAGGCGGTATCACTTCGTGCAATGCGAGCGACTCCGCCTATGGCTACACATTTCTCCGCAGCGTAGTCTGTCTGGCGTCTGCCACATCGTGCACGATGCTTAAACCGTTCGACGAATTCAGATGCCATTTGACATGTTATACACCGTTTACACGATCAAGCTGGCTCGACGAGCTGCTATATGTTACGCTGGACGAGCCAGCTCGATGTTTGTTCGACGTTTGCTCGACGTTTGCTCGATGTCTGCTCGATGTTTGCTGCTTTGTGTAGGCTATGCTTTATACCCCGTTTACACAGTCAAACAAACATCGAGCAATCATCGAGCAAACATCCAGCAGATGCATTTAAAATACATGTGCTCTAATTGTTCGATGTCTGCTCGACGTTTGCTTCGTGTAGGCTATGCTTTATGCATGCTTCATGATTGCTTGATGTTTGCTCGATGCTTGCTCGATCGTGTAAACGGGGTATTACACTTCTGTGGTCAAACGACACATTGTGTTAGACAGGGATCGGAAGGAGGCGGGGTCAAAACTCCAGCCAAAGTTACTGCCACGTGGCGAATAAAAACAACGAGCGATTCCGCGTTTTACCAAATTACTTTGGTGCTTTATGTTACTTATTCACATTTCATATATATGGAATCTCCCGACTTGCACAGTGTCAAAGATTGCAGCATGCAGTGGCGCAATTTCATATGCGTGTGCCAGTGATTTAACTACTGCATGAATTGATATATGATTGCCTCAAGGAGTTAACCGGTGTAAATATGCCGATCTCGTTACTGTGCTGCGCTAACTAGTCGCGTTTCATCTCAGCTCCACGCTGACACGTGTTTTATCTACTGCTCTGGTTTAGCACCCTACCTATAACAGTAATCGGTGCGTTTATTTCAGGTTATAAACCCATATCAGTGAATAAGTGTCAGAAAATGCACACAGTGTATGTAACCTGCCACCAGACACTGTTGGACGCGCCCTGCCTTAACCCCAGAAATGATAAAAGGCTGACTTGAGTTGGCTTAGATCGTTGGCTAATAGCTAAATACCGAGATGGTTTAACTTTCCAAAGACAGTCTACTCATCCAGGTACTAACCGGGCCCGGCGTGAGACAACTACAACATGTTAATTAGTCAACGCCACCACTAACAATATTTTTTAATGTCACACAGACTTACGATAAGACAAGCGAGATTAGGAGCGTAGATGATCCATTGTTGACTGCCAATATTCTTCACCCAACATCTGCAGACAAACGACAGATTCATGCACAACTGGTAGAAAGATATGCCCGTATGAGCTATAAATCAGTAAAAGGGAATCTAGAAGCGATCGTAGATCGCAAACTTTCGCTGATAATGGTGCCGCCACCTGGCGAATACAGCTGCTATCTCCTAATGGCAAAGAATCCGGAAAAATGTATCAGAGTCCATAAATAAATCCGGATAGCTACTAAAATTAATTTTTTTCTCGGGCCATGCAACATCAGAAAAAAACACGACGTAATGAACTCTAGTTTTGCCCACCTCACCTTAATACTGTCGCTACACTACCTTGTGGAATGCAGAAGTCGTAGTTTAAGTTTGGCCATTTACAATAAAAGATTCATACTGGGTAGCGCATGCGTCGGCTCAAATAATCACCGAGACCACATAGTCATTAAAACTTGTAGCAACAGTATTATAGGGTGTTTACAAACGTCCAGCAAACTTCCAGCAAATGTATTCAAAATACATGTAAATTGCTGAACGTTTGCTGGATCGTGTAAACACCCCATTAACCTGAGATGGCCAAAACTAAAGTCATTTGTGTAAAGTCTTTTTTCATAATTTTGCATGCCAAAAAGTATCAAAATCAGCCTATGTTTAACGGAATTATTCAAAAAATAAAAGTGGCACGTATTTTTTGAGACACTGTGTAGTGTGGATACACTGGTAAATTGTACAAAATGGTGTAAGTTACTTACTCGGTGTTGGCGACAGCGTGGCGAGCTATGGCGTAGATGACGCTGCTAACGGCCGGAGTCACTAGATATACAATCATAATACATTAATGATCATCATGATTTTGTCAAAGTAAAATCAATCAATCATTATTAATTAGTCAGTGGGTTTATTTCAGGTGACAAATCCATACCAGTGCATGAGTGACAAAACAAGCAGGACAGCAGGCAAACTTGTAATAAGTTATCTATCGCAAATACATGTACTCATCGCGCCTAACCAAACGGAAATCGAATAGGTTCTGTGCAAACCTGCAGTGGCTGATTAACTAGCCAACGAACACGGTTATCCATCCGACTACTAACCGGGTTAAACGTTAAACAACTTGGCAGTTCGTTATTGCCACAATTTTGCTACATCAATATGTTGTAAATTTGTTGAACAAAAAGTCGTACAACAAAGTCGCACCACATGTTTGTAGTTTTGTTCCTGGCATCAAGGGCGTCATTTATGGTGGGGTGGGGGTTTATAAACCCCCAAAACTTATGATTTTAATTTTTCCCGTAAATTGTATTTTTGAAACGGCGTTACAGCTGCAAGAACAATACGTTACGTAGACTGAGACCCCTAAATATTACCGAGACCCCCAATGATTAAAATGACACTACTGGCTGCTGACCATTAATTAGTCGAGGGCTTGTCATGCAACAAATCCGAACAAACCGAAGTAGTGGAGTTTAAGTTTATCACAAGGAATGAGGTAAAGTTGCTGAGACTGCTGTGAAGCACTTACGCCACCCGAAGAAGTAAAGCCTGCTGAGCGATTTGGGCGGCTCGAACGTGTTAGCGATGAGCTGATGCAGGTAGAATCCTTCGCAGAACATCCAGCAATAAGTAGAGGTCGTTGTGTAGATCTTGGCGAACGACAACACTCGACACCACACCTGCATCAGTGCATCACACCACCACGTTAGCATTACCTCCGCCCACGCCAAGTCGACGGTTCCAAAACATATTTTACATGGAACCATCTTATATTTTCAAGTCGTGCACTTTCGTGCACAGTCGTTTCAAAGTTCTTGCATTATGTTTTAATATAAAACACAACAATATTTATTTGAGAAAAAGAAATCAGGCTGCCAGAAAGGGCACAGGCCCATCAAAGCTGGCCACCCAAAAGTCACGTGTGACATGATACGGTAACCTACGGTGACTAATGTGCATTAAAATACTGGTAGAAAAGCCGCCAGTTTAATCTAGCATATAAACTAAAAAACTACATTGTTTTTGACAAAACTAAAATTACAGAAATGATACTGAAAAGTACTTAAATGTGTAAAAGAAACAAAAATAAATTCAGGAACAAACGCTATGAGAAAAATCAAAATATTAAAAAAGGAAATGACGATGATTGAAACTAGAAAAAAATAAACGGAAGCACGACATTTTGCATAATCTTTTAAAAAATCTTTCTAATTTGTACATGTAGCCAAACATCTGTCGACAGCAGCAAAATAATACTAAGGCTAATTTGTGACAAAAGAAAAAAAAGAAGTGAAAAACATGCAAAAAAGTGAGAGAGGGGGTTAAGCGTACGTACGTACGGGGTTTCGGTGTACGACGGTCTTGGTGTCGACTGGATTGACAAGTAGATCATAGTGTACCGCTCCGTACCACGAGAGGTTAGCGAGGCAGTTGAACGCCAGAGACAAGAAGAAGTTGATGTGAACACGAATTCGATGCTGTGTTATCAACTCCCTACGCAGACGAGCATGCACAACGTGCGCAACATTCTTATAAGAGTGGGTAAATGAGTACGCAGTACGAACTTATCCCACTCCAGACAGTGGTTTAGCATACTTATTCGTTTATCACGCGTGGCTGCAGGCGTAAGTTACGAAAACAGTACAAGTGTGAGTTGAACGTGGTTATAGTGTAGCATACTTATGGCGCGATTAAACAAGTCACACTGCATCAAGTATGCACAGTCTCAATCAAATTATCAAACAGAAACCGCAGAACGTCTTCAGTGGGGCATAGCCGTTCAAACTGTTTCGTTGTTTAATATCCCGTTTACACAACCGAGCAAACATCGAGCAAACGTTGAGCAAATGTATTCAAAAAACGTGTGCTAATTGCTCGACGTTTGCTCGACGTCTGCTCGACGTCTGATCGATGTTTGCTAGCATTTATCCAGCCAGTTCGATGAGCTATAGTAATTAGCATGCTATTAAGAGAGCGGACAGGTTGTAATTGGAAGGCATATATAACACGTAATCAGCTGTGGGCTAAGCCTAGGCCTACGTTTGAGCCAGGGGGCGTGGTTCCATCAGGCCTGTTTGATGTTTGCTCGATGTTTGCTCGATCGTGTAAACGGGGTATAAGTTCTTACCACCGATTATACCTGTGGGTCTGAAGGAGGGTACACACTAATTTGGTGACGATCGGTTTAGGGGTTTTTGGTTGACTGAGGATCAAAGTTTGCCTTTTCTGATAGACTTTGAAGGTCGTCCTTACAACACTCACACTACCGTGTGAGGTGTGATATATAATACAAAGCTCGCTTGATCGCCTGAGCTGTCAATAAACAACCAGAGCATGCTTAAGCTCAAGCTCCGTCTAGCTCGACTGTTTAAGAATTTGTTGTGTAAGCAAGCTGCACAACAAATGCAAAAACAAATCGCAGTAGTGGGTTTGGGTTTTACTTCGGCAATACAGTGACTTCCGATAGCACGCAATACCGTCAGCGAAATGTGTTTATGGTCTCATCAACTGAGCTGTTAAGTCTGTTCCACTGCAAATTACACTCGATTAAATGTCGCCCTATAGCGTGCCGTTGCCGTCCGTTTACCAGTCGCTCCGCTGATCAAATTAGGTAGAATGATGGACTGGATCCATTATTGTTTCCAGTTATTTGTCAACCGAAGCTTTATCGCTCAGTGAATATTCAGACAACCGCAGATGCAAGTTCGTTTTTTTTCTCTCGAAAATTTGATGAATTAACGACAAAAAGGCGATGGGCAAAGTATTTTTGTATAAAAATTAGAACGCTATATTCTTGTTACAGTAAGTTGTCTGTCCGTCTATTCATTACTGCGTGCCCATTGGTCGATAGTTAGTCATAAACTGAACTACATCAATTCAGTTTAGTTACGTCGTTCTGTACGCGCCTTACGTATATCGCCAACGTCGCGTAACGTGGAAACATGGCGGTGAAGATATAACACATCGAGCGCTGTACGCTGCGACGACAGGGCGCTTCTGTTTAATGAACCTATCACACGCAGAAGTGTTGTGCGTCAGCGAGTACCCGGTGGGCCTACTTAATTGGTTAAACGGGAACAGTGACCATACGTCAGACGTAGCGCATTATCGAAGTAGAGAAGCGAAATGCTGTTCACGCGGTCATTTATTAATATTTATGAACTGCACCGAAACGACCTCAGAAGCAGTCCCAGTCCAATACAAGTTCGACAAGACAGCATGTTTACAAAATTTGTTTTTCACAATCTGATCATGTGGCGAGAAACAGCAACTACACAGTGGGCCATAAAAGACGTGGCACTTCGCCTATTATTGACCAATTTTCAAAATTCTTTTCAATGGCACACTTTGCAGACAATTTGCAATAATGTGATTATTATATATACCACCACACGGTAAATGCGTTTTTACACTACATGGTGAAATGTAAATGTAAGCTAAAACTAACGATAATAACAAAAATTTAAGTAAATAAAAAACACTTTAGACCAACATTGTAATAAATGATCCGTATGACCCTAGACTGTGTTACACCCACAAAGTTTAGTATCATACAGACCATTCACTGCAATGTCGGTCTAAAGTGTTTTTTTTTTCAATTTTACCAAAATGTTTCTTTGTTATTATCGTTATGCATATTTCATTGATGTTTCACAAGGTAGTGTAAAAGTGTGACGGGATATGTAATAATCACATTATTGAAAGTTGTCTGCAAAGTGTGCCATGAAAATATTTTAAAAATCGGTCAATAGTTAGCGAAGATATAGACAAAGGTAAAGTGTCCGTTTTTTGGCCCACCCTGTAGAATGTTAATGACTCAATATTGTCAAATTCATGCATTCGTCACTGAAATGCTACAGACTGTAGCATTCACAGGATGGACGTGTTCTAAGACAAAATGTAAGCAGTCAGAGCTGAGTCTAAGTCAAGTGATAGATGGATCTGAGTACGAATCTTCATGACACTAGTCGGAGTCAGAGTGTAAAAATAACAACTTAAGTTAGAATTTTACCACATATGCAAATCAAAAAAGAACAAAGAACTTGAAAACACCGGGTCATAGATACTACTGCGATTTGCAACGCAATTTGTGCCTGCATGCATGTGATTTGACGTTTGTACCTTTCATATCTCTCTTCTTGTGTTTAATACAATGTTACTTGGAGTGTCTGTGCCAAATAGCATCCAATTCTGTCCTACGGCTTTAGCAGGATGCAGAAGCATGACTCATGGACGGACCGCGCGCTACGATAACAGCTGGCGTAATAGCCGGCTCGCTCATACTTTCAGTTATGCCGCCTAAAACTGTTCATATTTCGCTTTACCAAGTTTTAGTCATGTAACTGTAACTGCAATTCGTTTTTAATTGACATAATTCGTATTATCAACTACGATGATTGATTGATTGATTGATCTGCATGCATCAGCAGAACTGCGACAAGTGACATTACCAGGTGACTTACCTGGTTTTCTTTCCATGCCGCTTTATATTTCACCTTTATTTTGTATTCGAGCGGCTGCTGCAGCGGGGCCACTATATTCCCTACCTCCACTATAGTGATACAGTGACACTGAAACAGCAGCTAATGTATGTGGCGTTTGGAGTCGAAACTATGATCCACATGAAGATTATAATCATGATTATTATTTATTTTTCACACACAATAAAGCAACGTGTAAGACAATCAAAAGCAAATGTGCAGCACAGTCAGGCAATGTGAAGGCTGCGCCTCTAAGAACTGCATATGAAACTGAAAAATTGAAACATGAAAAATTGTTTTAAAAATTCTTTTGCAAATCTCGCAAAACATGTTTTTTTGCATTTTGAACACAGGTTAAACAAAAAAACGAATAAAACATTTGTAAGCAGAAAAGCGTAATTAGATATTTCATTTTTTCTTTTCTCCACCTGGTCAAGTCTAAAACTAAGGATTAATAACCGACGATATTCTGTTAGTTCGTCCACCTCTGATAGCAAAAACCATGAAATTATTTCAGCAGGGTAAAACAGTGCATACGCTAGCGCAATTCCTATGTGTCGGTCGTCGGCAGGCAGCAAAGCACGTCATTAGTGAGACCTGAAATCATCAACGACGCGAGTGCAGAAGCCGAAAAAATGTCGAGTCGGCGGATACCTACGAAAAACACTTTTACGTTGCCACATTTCCAGCGTGAAATTGCAAAATAATATTCTTCTTCTTTTTTCCAATAATGCACACATCCTCTTGCGAGTAATGTCGTACATTTATACAAACATGTACGATTATTCACCCAACAAGCAAGCAGAGGAATAGACAGCGACGGAAAAAGCGAGCAGATAACAAAACAATGCCAATAAATAATATGAAAAAATAAACTATCTATAAAAAATTTATGAACAAACACTGCTATACAAACTATGACACAAGCGTAAACACATGCATACCTGTAAAAGCAAAAAATGCTGATCGCGGGAAGGAGCAGAAGGAAACTGATCGAATTCGACACAAAACTGGCGTATATTCCAGCCAAATACCACTGCAATATCGTTACAATGTACAAGCTGTATTGCCGTGTCTTAAAATGTATGCATTCATTGACGAACGTTACTTTACCAGCAAGCTGAAACTCGGATGAATGTTCAATAGTTGCCGCATTAAGTCACTCTAATGGTCTTATACCTTTTTCCTTGCAATCGTTTCCCATGCTGTCATGCATAGCTAAACGTTGTTATTGATTGAAGTGCCACATAACTATAGCAGCAAATGCGTGTTTGTTAAACAAAAGCAGACAAAAATTGCGCATGCAAAAGTTAATTGCAACATAACGAATTGCAGATTGTCACTTCGTTCAGTCATCATTCCCACTGTCAGTGTTGTCTCGATCGCTGTCATCTCCTAACGCTATTTTCGCAGTTGCCACCAGTGCACCGCACCTGCAGACAGTTGAACAAGAAAGCAGCAACACTTCCCTTTACACCCTGATTTACACGCACAGTTTATCGGTTCCCAGTGCAGGCAAGGCCAATTTCCACTAATCGATCGAGCTTGGTTGCAGGCTACCGAGAAGTTCATGCAAAAGAACTGACCAACGCTTTATCCAACAGTACGGTCGCCGACCCTCTACGGACACCTGTTTTCCTCAAATAAAGGTGGCACATTACGGCCAAACTGTATCAGCGGAATGATTACTATTAACAGGCTATAGGCCTAGACATCTGCCATGGTCTTATCTAATCCCTTCATTGCTGACCCTATCATATTCAACCAAACAGCGATAGCAAATCGCCAAACACGGTCGGCTATTCTAGCGACAGTTGAGCTTTGTTGTTTACTACGCTTCCATGCGCTTGCAAAATGACCGTTAAAAAACAGAAAGCTTTTTTTACTGTCGCCGTTTTCTTCACACTCTGCAGTACAGTGTGCAGCCACTGCGTCGACTAGGCTCCAGAAGGTTCAAATAACTTTCCGAAGCACGCGCTTTAAAAACTTTGATTTCTTTGATCGCATCGCGATTGGAAAAGAAAAGTCTTTTTGTCATGCAAACATCCTTTGTCGCATATCGGCACACGTAACAGTGTATACAGGCGATAAAGCGACAGGCAAATTTGTTACTAGGATACCTTGTGTCCATAGCAACTGTTACTAAAATGTGGATGACGAATTAAGTTATTTAAAAGTTTTACTCAACGTGCTGTGGCAATGTGTTTAGCGAACAGGCCATAGACCTCTGGTCTATGGAAGAGGCACATGTGCAACAGAACTGTAATGAAGCAAAATAAAACATTCTTATTTATGTTATAACCACACTTTCACACTAATGACTTTTGGTTGCTGCAGCAACACAAGTTCATAAAAGGCGAAAAAATACCCCCACAAATTTGCAAAATATCGTTATCATTAATTTCTAATTAAAAATGCAAAAAAAAATTGATTTTTGGAAAAAAGTCCTGCAGAAGCTTTTTCTGAGTATGCCGACACGCATTAATGTAAGCCTAATTTATACAATGTTAATTTTTTCTAGAGTAAGTTATTCCAAGTTATATTGGGTGGCCAAAAAGTAAACTTTTCGGAATTTTAAAAGCAGGAACTTTTACAGACCAAATTTCCTCCTAGTCGCCAGACTAAAGCCGCCAAAGTATATATTGCAGCGTTAAGCCCAAATTCCACTGCTTCCATCTGTCGCAAACGTGTTAAATAACAACATATTGTTGACTAGTTGTAAGCTTTTGATATTAATACGGACTTGTTAAATAACTTGTTGTGGACTTGCTTACGTAGATTTTCGATGTTGGCGTAACGGATCTGAACTAAAAATGCAGGACCTGGAAAACGATTTTCCGGTTCTGCAAATTCATCGCCCCTTGCTCAGCAACAAATCCATTATAAATCAAAGTAAGTGGAGACTGGACATAAGTCTATCTGCAACGTTATTATAACACACCGAACAGACGACGACCTGTTTGTCAAGACACTGTCGGTAGTCGGTCCACTCGAGAGAGTTTTTTTTATACCAAGTTCCGTTGACAGTACACGTCTTCTTCGCCACGTCTGAATCAATACAACGACGAATCACGTCACCAGTAGGCATCGGTGCTCATTTTTGTAACATTTTCTAAGCATCGTTCAAACTTTCGCATTCCGATGGTTTCATTTGTGCATTTTTCGTCCCGTCCTTCGTACTCCCTTCCCATTTCCATGCATCACAGTGAAACATGCTGTATAAAGGTGCAACAGCAAAAGAAACAATCATAATAAACGAATTTTGCTTTACGTGACATAAAACTTTTAAAAAAAAACTACAAGGCCACGTTACACTTTGTATTCTTGTTTAATACGCGCGTGCAATAAGCCAAGCTAATTCACGTTGGTGCCACTTATCTGCTCATACATGTGCGTAAGAAACTAAGCCTAAATCAAAAAGTGAAACGAGAATATAACGGTTTGCACAACAAACAGTACGGCAAATCAGCAAACATCTGAACGTGTCACGATGTTATACGGTTTGTTATAAGAGTCTAACAAGCAGAGTTTAGGCTTAACGCATCGACTGAATCAGCTGCAGCTAAGACGATTCCGCTCTCGAGGTAGGTCTACGACGGTGTCGCGATCTGACCTCGTTGACTCTTTCTCTACTAAGCAGAGCCGCCCGCCTAAGTATCTATGGATGGACGCTGGCAGAACACACACAGTGCGTTGCGTGGAAGCTCATCCTCTTAGCGGCTCAAGTAGCCAATGTAGAATGGATGTACCCAATTAAGCTAATATAACGAATCGCGTGCATCGGTCAAGCCCCAAAAAAGATGGGGAAAAAGCCTGGAATTCAGCGGCATACGGCAGTCTTTTCTGAATTTTTGCACGTTTATGCGTTTTGTTTCCAGACCGTATAGTAAGTAAAACTGCACAAAATTATTACAAAACATTTCTCAGCTACGGAAACTTAAGAGAACAAACTACAAAAACAAATTACACAAAAGCAAAAAAAATTAATGTATAAGCTCACATAGAAATGATTATACAAAACACAACTACATACAGCTGGCAAATAAAACTATGAACTTTCTCCTTAAATAGCTTTTAGTAACATAGTGGGAAAATGTAGCGCTCTCAAAAAATGGGGATTCGGCGGCGCCCCCCTCAAGCCCCATCCTCACTGCACCATCAGACGCAAGACGTCACCTCTGTGTCAACAGTCAGTGAAACTTATGTCACTGACTCGCTCTCAATATGCCAGCACTCCTAAGCCAAGTACGTTATAGGGTGTTTACACGATCCAGCAAACGTCCAGCAGTGCTGGAGATTTGCTGGACGTTTGCTGAATCGTGTAAACACCCCATTAACTGTGGGCGTCACAAAAACGCTGCTCGTACTATGTTTTTAATATTTTTCACAAATCAAGCCTAACAAAAAGAGCTACTGGCTTTTAAGTGCAGTTTAAATGGCAATTCTTTGTATCAAAAAGCGTTAATATTAAACCAGCACTGCTGAAATTATTTGAAAATTAACCGAATATTTTGAGACATATATGTAAAAAACTTACCCGTTTACAACTGTGTGTAAGGACGATGTGATGATATCAGTCCTCTAAAACAGCAAAAATCATTTGGGTAACCTTAGATGGGGCTATGCATATGGCGTCCTTACAAGCTGACTTTAGTTGGTAATCACTAAACTAGTCTAAAGCCCTTCTTTATTCATAATCCCCTATAGGCGCAAAAATATGGCAGAAATCTGTTACACAAACCGAGTTATAGCCAATTTTGTCCCAAATTTCGTTGCAATGACAACAGGTGTCAGTCGGGGAAAAATGCAATTGACAGCATTCGATGACCCATCCCCGAAACCCCCCATTGGCGCTAAAATCTCGCAAAAATCTCTTCCGCAAGCCGAGTTATAGCCATTTTTGTCTTAAATTGCGTTGCCATGACAACAGGAGTCAAGCGGGTGTAAATATAAATGTCACCATTAATTAGGCCGACCCCGAAAACCATATCCTAAAACCAAAAATTACGACTCTATCTTGCACACAACGAAAGTTATGACAGTTTAAAGAATTTTTAAATTTTCCCCATAGGCGCCATTGTAATTTTTTTCGAATTTTTTGAATAAATGAATCAAAAATTAAATTTTTATTTTATTTTTTATTTTGTAACATTAAAAAGGCACTTCCTTGCTCAGAACCGCGTTATTTGACGTATTAAGCGTAAAAATCGGTCTAACGGACTCACCTATAGGCGAGTTCAAGAACCAGAAAAGTGTAGTAAATTTCGAACAGGAGGGGTGTAGGCCTATATTTCACCTATGTGGGGAGCAAAAACCCCTGAGCGGATTGAGCCCAAATTTTTTTGGTAATAGGAGTCTACGACGTAATCACGCCATTCAAATTTGGTGACGATCGGTTCAGGGGGTCTTGGTTGGCTGAGGGTAAAAGTTTGCCTTTTCCCATAGACTTTGAAGGTCGTCCTTACGACACTCACACTATCGTGTGAGGTGTGATAGAAAGACTGGTGGTAGCATATCATGTCGACACTCGACGTCGACATTACGTTTTGTTGATATCGATGTGCCTCCAGGCGACGTCTGCAACTGAATCAGCTGAAGAACGACAAGCTGATGTGCTTCCGGTCACGTGTCAACCTCGCTATGCACTAGCAGTGACGCCATATTTCATCGGTATGTGGAGGTTGTGTGACAGAGTTACATTGAATAAACGCAACTGAATACACGAACTCACCGTAGTTGCCGACTAATAAAAGCAGAATATCGCAGCAATAAAAAAATCGAATGAGAAAAAGGTAAAAGGAAGCATGTATCGCTGTGTCGGAATCAGACAAGCTGCCAGTGTCATCGAACACATACGTTGAAGGAACTAAAATCATTCTAAACGAAAATAAAATGTAAGAAATTGAACTATCGTCGAAATATACACATCAAAGATCAATTAACCTAAGATAGAAAAAAGTACACATTTGTGACCCCCGGGCATTGAAATGTTTAGTAGATGAAACGAAACTTATTTCGGACAAGCTGCTAGAGTTATCGAACACATACATTGAAGGAAATAAAATCATTCTACACGAAAGTAAAATAAAAAAATGGAACCACCGTCGAAATGTACGCAACCAAAAATCAATTATTAACCTGGGATAGAAATAACCCTAGTGCATATTTCTAATCACCAAGTGGATGGTATAAAATTTGTTTGAACGCATATATAGCCTGCGTACGCGAAGTGTCGGAGAGTCGCATGAACGTGGGGCACGGTACGACGGCGACTGTGGATGGCGGAGTGTCATCGAAGCAGCTGAATCCGTCCCAGGTTCTACTGCACCACGGCGCCGCTGCCGACGAGACGTTGAGATGGATAGATAGAGAGGTAGTGGCAGGGAGGCTGATCTGACGCGTACAGCAGGCGCGAGCCGCGGCGCAGCATTCCAACCAGTTGTGACATTCGTCCGTTGTCAGAGTGGCACAGACATTGGCGACCGCAGTCGAGTTGCTCACGTCAGGAACTATCGTCTAAACAACAACCAAGCACGCCACATGCCGTCATCAGTCAACCCAAACTACATTTTATTGACGCGTTACAGCTACGCTGTCGGCGTCTATGGCACGATTGTCGTCTGTCGTCGGTTTATCTGTCTGTCATCCGTTATGGATGTATTGTGGCTAAGCGTTAGATCTTAGGGGAAAAACGTTTTACACGAATGATTAGCCCTATGTCAAGGCTCTCCGATTTCAAAATTTGAGAGATGCGGTGCAAGGGAAACATTTTAAAATTTGGGGTTAAATGGAGGGGTAGGAAAATGTGCATTTTCAACGGAAAACTGGCCATATCTCGGAAACGGTAAGAGATAGGGCCAAGATTACTATTAATCACTAATAAGTAGTGCCATACGTCTTTTCAAATTAGATAAAAATCATCGACCTTGGATGACCTTAAAGGTAAGTACTGCAACAGGAACTGTATAAACTGTAGCGCGTCTTCCCTAGCGACAGCTGGGTTTTCTTGGCTGTCCTGGATTTGTTGTATACAACTTGTTGCAGCGCTGTGCAACAAGCTGTGCAACAGATTCACGACGTCTTGACCTTGAGATTCTGCACATCTTGTTGTACGATTTGCTGTCCAACAGAAAAAAAATCGCAGTGGAATTGGAGACTAACTAGTAACCACACGATTTCAATCTGGCATGTTTGTCAGTGCGAACACAGTCCAAAAGAATCTGAGAGAAAAAGTCGCTCTCGCCGGTCCACGTAACTCCTCGTTTCTATTCGCTAGTGTACGTGACAGCAGCAACATGTTTTGGTACCGGGGTTCGACCCCAAATATTTATCCCTCGGGATTTAACCCCCCCCCCATCTAATACAGTGTTGCACTGCACCCCGCAGGTATAGGCTACCTGCCACATAATGTGTGCAAGTCCGTCAAGCGGTTTAAATGTGACAGACGACAGACAAGATGGACCACGATACGGAGAAATGGGTAACTACACAGCAGAAATCATGCCTGCGTAACGGTGTGATTGGCGTCGACTCTGGTAAGTGCTTCATAGTGTGGCGGCACGGGCAGCAGACGTCGCCTGTCGGTGACGTTGCCCAGATAGACGTAACACATCGCACAGGAACGCAGTGCAAACCGCGCCACCGGAAGCGAGCCGAATCGATCGCGGCACGTGCGAGGCTCCAGCGCTGCAGCGGCAGTCAGTGAGTCTGAGACAGTCGGTATGGGACCGCGAGACGGGTGTGAGTCCGTGATGATGTGATTAGTCGCTCTCGACGCCAGGCACAGACGAAAAACCGTCAGCAGAGTCTGCACGGTCAAAAAAACAGCGACACTAGAAGCGATGCATTCGACTTAATGCGTCAATCGTTGACAACAGAGTAGGCCTACAGAAAGAAGATAAACAACGAACAAACGAACTAAGTGGAGAAACGTCAACACGAACTATAGATATCAAGCATCACGCTTCATCGTGTCACACTATTAGCGAAGTTACTGTACGCCGGGCCCGGTTAATACTGCGATGGGTGACTGCCTGTGGGCAGGTAAACCATCTCGGGATGTAACCAACCGCCTAGGTCAACTCAGCCTTCCATCCCTCCGGGGTAGGTAAATCGAGTACCGGCCTATCTGGCTGGGGTTAAGGCGGGGCGCGTTCACCTCTGTCGGGTAGCAGGTAACACTGTGTGATCCCATATGACAAGTGACGCTCCGTAGCTCTGAGAT
>Ga0209367_1004764_pt1 | contig 18827 bp, 14 predicted proteins | sample WorMetLIZISLAND2_FD_187412 | JGI IMG/M metagenome (GOLD analysis project Ga0209367, IMG submission 187412) | Marine gutless worms symbiont microbial communities from Max Planck institute for Marine Microbiology, Germany - Olavius geniculatus... ... | reverse complement strand
TTTCGTGATCCTAGCTTGCACCGTTTTGATACAGCTCACGAGTGTGACGGACGGACAGACGGACGGACAGACGGACGCCCAGACGATGGCAAAGACGCGCGAAGCATTCTGCTTTCGCGCGTAAAAAAGGGAAAGGAAGGAAAAGAGATGAGACCCCACCCACCACTTCACATTTCTGGCTACGTGTACTTCGTCTACTGCTCGACGGCGGCTTCGTGCTGGACATTGATGTCACTCACCGTCGTTAGCCCACATTCCGAGACAGTGCTGCAGCGATCAAAAAAACCCACATCACGAAACAAAGCCCAGTCCGGCCAGTCTATCGCTACCAGGTGCTGCGGTCGACGGCGTGAAGTGTCTATCTGTCCGGCTGATAATGAGCCACATATGCCCGCTCGCCCGCCAGGTTACGGTCAGTCACGATGACCAGTCAGCGTCTTTATCGCGCCATGACTGCGACGCGTGTGTAGAGCGTCGGACTTGAGATCAAGAGATCGCGGGTTCAACTAACGGCCGACACATACTGTCACGTAACAATCATGAGCAAGTCTTTAGTGAGTAAGTAGATCTAAGTGAGTAAAACGCGAATTTGTATAGCGCATTCCGTTAAGAGAATCACGGAAAGTAGTGATTCGGACGCAGGTCCTTTTATCTGTCACAAAGCAGTGTAACTGTAATTCGGTAGTGGCTCAAATAGATGACGCAATAGACCGTACGCAATGCGTTGTCCCTGTGATGTCACTGTTGCGAGCCTGGTGGAAAATACGTGAAACAATAATTATTGCAGAAGAGGAGATTGTTGACTAGCGCCGAAATTAAAGACCTTGGATAACCTTGGCATGAATTATACGAAACACATCGCACAAAACATGCATATTTCTAAAAACTATTTGCGAAACCGAAGCAAAATAAGAGCTCAGTTTCCATTCAACGCAACGCGCGCAACATACGCAACGCAAGAGACGTAACGTAAGAGACATAGCTGACGCAACGACCTCTTCTATCTTTACGTTTTGCCGTTGCGACAGCTGCGTTGTTGCGTGCTCTTGCGTCTATTGCGTTTGTTGCGTACTTTCTTGCGTGTGACGGAAACCCTGCTTAACAGTCGCGTTGTATGTGAACGCTTAATTGAGGTGCTAGCTGTAGGCCGAATTCAATATCGTGTTCCTTCCGGTAGCTGCACACGTGAAGACTTCAAGTCGACGTTTAGATTACAGCTTCGTGCCGGGCCGTCGTGTGTGGTCCATAGGCTTGAGTCTGAATCACACGTTTGCTGAGCTCGTGGAATAAATGCTGCGGTCTACAGGAGTACAGATGGTATAAGGTAAATGCTCGCTCAGTACAGATGGCCAACGTTCGGCGAACTATCAGTTCTATCCACTGCGTGATCAACTGGACTTGACCATTCGTCCGTCCGTTGCTCTGGCGTTTAGAAATGTGCTAAGTCGAGACAGTCTTGACGCGATAATTACCAGTTACCGGCGAGTCGACTGACCGCGGATTACCCATCTCCTCTATCCGGTCAGCTGTTTTTCCCTGTATTTACGTTGCTGGCCAAACACCCTCAGGTCATGTACAAAGTCTCTACTTCCTCAAGTTTAGGCCGATCGTGTAGCGTTGTACTGTATTGAACAATGCCGTTTACACTTAAACATGTTTTTAAATTTATCATTATCATCATTTTATTTCGTTGATAAACACAGAACATGACATTTTTAAAGTCACACGTAATAAACAGGAACGACAAGGTTGAAACAACACTGACATCCGCCCGTAAGCCTAAACAAAGAGAACAGAAGCAAAAATAAACGAACAAATTAAAAACACTTCAAAATTACCGTAAAATCAACAGAACCTATAGACTGTTTAAAACAATTGAGACGTCTGAAATTAACACTACTCGGAAGTGAATACCAAACGTTTATAATCGCTCACAGAAGAACGACGAGCGTGCACAATGATTTGTACGATGCCTATGAAGTTTAAACTGATGTCCGCGTGTTAACACAGTGGGCTATAGAACAAAACTCAAACAAATTTACATCTAAATCCACATAACCAAAAAATCTTGTAAGTTAATATTAAACTCCGATCATCTGAACTGTAGTAAAGTTTAAAAATATCTTGCTTGATCCACGCGTTTATAATAGGTCTACGTTTGGTAAAAGTGTTTTGCTGATTAATACCCCGTTTACACGATCAAGCTGGCTCGACGAGCTGGCTCCGCGAGCTGCTATATGTTAGCTGGACGAGCCAGCTCGATGTTTGCTTGATGATTGCTTCGTGTAGGCTATGCTTTATGCGTGCTTCATATTTGCTTGATGTTTGCTCCACGTTTGCTCGATGTCTGCTCCATGTTTTTTGCTCGATCGTGTAAACGAGGTATAACACAGCTATGTCATAGGCTACTGCCACAGTTTTCACTGACGGCAAATAACGGCTTCTTGTTTGACTGCAAACATTGCTGCGATGTTCTACGTAAACGCAAATTTGCGACAAGTGATCGATTGAGCACATAAGCTACACCTCGTACACAAATGCATCAAAACACTTCATTGTCGCACAAAAAATCATGAAAAGCGCCCTCTCCAAACCCCTTCCTTACGGTGGGGAGAAGACACCCCTCTCCACACCCTGTCTCTTAAGTGCCCCCTACATCCAGATTCTGGCTACGCTGCTGTCTGCACTGATGACAAATATAGAGTTTAACTATCGCCACTTGAAATACCGCGGTATTTTACACTCGGTTTTTGCAGCGGCGTCTCTCTATCTCTCTGTCTAATCGGTTACGTGGTTGTTTAGCTAATTAAACAGTGTGTCCGTGAACCGTTACGCGCGCGGTCGTAAATCCTAAGTCCAAACAACTCTCAAGTACACGGGTTATGTATGTGTGTCGTAAATGCCCGAGGTAGCCTAACGGTCGTCGACGCACAGTGTGGATATGCACGCCTGAACAGCATCGAACTGGAAAACCAGAAGCGATCAGAGATCTCAAATCTCCGCCGGAAACAGTGCTGTTACCTAGCGTATACAGTGGATCGTCCCATCTATTCAAAATTTTATTTTAAGTTCGTCAAAATCATTTATCCGTGAATACTAAATGGAATGTCACCCAGTGATGGGCAAAAATTAACAAAGACGTTACTAACTAAAAGTTTAACTACATTTTTAGTTAGACCATTAGTTAAACTAAATTTTAAAACATTAAGTTAAGAGAACAGCTAAACATAACATTTGTAGCTCGGGTGGCAGCGGATAGTAAACATTGCTTCGCTTGTGGATTTGTGACACAAAAGTACTTGAAAATAAAATTTACACGATGTTATTTAACAAGACTAATCGATTGCGAAGAGGAACTGATATAGGCTGTAGCGCTGTCGTGACCGTAAGATTAAATGTCTTGTATAGGCCTATTGAACCTTTTTGTTGTCGATTTATGATGGAAAAAGAGAGAGAAATAAAAATAGAAATAAAAAAAGCTATAGATGAGACAAACAGACTGACAGACATACAGGCAAGAAGTGCAATGCGCACAGGATCATAAAACTGAAGAGAAAACCGTTTAGCATAAATAATCCAATGTTGACAGATGGCGCTTCGTAGCTCTGTAATGAGTTTGCCAAATAATTGGCTGATACACCTCTTTAATCTTTAACTTTTAAACCTACTTTAGGCAACAAGCACAAAATTTGCTATCCGAAAACCGGACGGACCTGTCGCCTTCATTGATTACTGTGCATTTTCACCCTCTGACCTGCAGAACAGTTGGCGCACCCTACTTGATCATGCCTTCGGAAACGTTCACCTGCATCACTATTGTTTTTTTCCACGTTTTCTTCTTTTCAAGTTAGGCCTCTATTGAAACCCGTACGTGATGATAGACGAGCAGACAAACAGCTAGGCATATACGGACAAGACACTTCGACGACGTATACGGCATTATGTCAGAACGTTATAATCTATCTACGCCTTATGTATAAAAAAGTACAGGCATACACAGACAGAACGCCTTAGTCGTGTCGTCTACTTGCGACTACACCCAACGGTGCGATCAAGAAAGTATAATTTTGGTCTTTGAGGAAGAACAGACTGCCCGTCGAACTCTGAAAAGTCTGAACGTTAGTATAGGCCTAACCTGATTTCTGCATTTTCGTGAAATTGGTAATGTGCTAAGTCACTGTCAGAGACAAAGCAATGAACTTGTATCCGTATCTATGTGGCTTCTTGTTTTTTTTTGTAGAAATTAATCATCGTCGACATGGCCCTGATATTACTGCAGCTGCTGACAGTGTGCCTGGCGGCAGTCATTCAACTGATGTCGTCACAGTCCACTGTTGACGTCGCGCAAGACAATGACGTCAGCAGCTGTGGACACACTGACCACGTTCTGTCAGTTCTCAATCAGCTGCTCACCATGAATTCTCAACTGCAGACTGCCGTGCGACTAGAGACAGATGTTGCTGAACTGAAGACCGCGTGTACTGCTGCACCGAAAAATGGAGCAAGTACGTAGAGAAATCAGACATGTGAAAGCGGACATAAGAAGCAGCTAAAAGTATGTTATTAGCTCAAAGTATACAGCATTAACCTGATCATCGACGTCGATATGCTTCTAAGTTGAAGAAACTATAGTTAGATTTCAAGGTCACAAGGTCAAAGTCTAAGTCCCAACAAGGTCAGATATTTGGATATGCTGGCGGTTTGGCGTCTATAGTTTATTTTAGCTACATTTTTGTTTTATGTTGTGCAAATAATTAAATAGTTGAAGTTTTACTTAGGCCTACTAATGCCTCGTTGTTGCCAGTGAAATATAGGCAAAACACACACTTCTCTCTATTTAGCTCAGTCTTATGCTGCCATCTCCATCTTCCATTATTTTTCCAGCGGTATTTGAAGCCTGCTCTCCACGTGCCTTTTTCTAAACTTCTTTTTTAGCATATAAATGGTGATTTTCGCTAAGTAGTCAGTACGGTCTGACATTATCGTCTCTAAAACGAAAAAAAAGCAAATACATTTTGTGTGCAGGGTGTCCGGCTGATTTCGTGTACAATGCGTCAGTGAACGGCTGCTACAAAGTGGTGACCAAGAAACTGAATTGGACAGCTGCTGGATTCGAATGTCGATCTCTACATCAAGACGCTCATCTGTTGGTCATCAGAGATGCGGAGGAACAATTGGCAATTGCTCTAATGCTCTCGTCCACCGACCGTCAGTTAAATACATTCTGGTTTTATTTATACATTGTATCTAAAACCGCAGTCCTGATACATTTTCCAATAACTCCAACATTCTTTCTTTAATATAAACATTTTTTGTACGAAGAATCGTCACATAGTCAGCACTGAACAGCAGTTGTAATTGCAACTTTGTGAAAAGTTTAAAGAACATAATACTAGCTGAGGTTTCCGGTGCCGCACACAGTAAAACACTGTAGCCTAAAGACGACTGCATGAGAACACTCCAATGAAACAAAAACGTCAGTCACGAAATTTTGAGTCACTGGATGCCATAACGTTGACAAGCTGTTATTTGTGACATCGTATAGTTAGAAGTTACGATAAAATATTAAAGTTGATGTCTACTCGGAAAAGGCCCGAAAACGTCTTCTCAATTTGTCACGTTGCTTCGCAACCGTAGACATTGATTCCATGTCCAAGAAAATGAACAGGAATTTGACTGCTGCAAGGTATAACTGACCAGTTCAACAGTTATAATATTGATAATCAACAGTTTGTCAATGCTTAATGAACTAAAGTTTACAATTTTATCACTGACGTTGTCGCTTGGTTAGAGTTTTCCCTTAAGTGTTCATGGCTGAGTTCAGTTCATGAAATGCAAATGTGCATCATTTTCAGAGGCAACGCAAAGCGCGTGCAGCGAAAGGCGTTTCTGGACGGCAGGACAACGCAGTGACCCCCAAAGCGCAGTGTCCCCATTTGTGTGGCGAGTCATCACGTCAACAGACATGGCTACCTACAGCGACACGGTGTCCCAAATGACATACCAAAACTGGTACACAGGAGAGCCCAATAATCTCGCTAACGCAGAGTTTTGCGTGGAGCTGTACAACGATCATTCTTCCAAATGGAATGATCGCCCCTGTAACCAAACCATCTGTTCTGTATGTGAACTAGATATTTGACAAAGCGTCATCTGCAGTGCCTCCGAATAAGATTTCAGAACTGCAACCAGCATTTTGTCGCGTTTTGTATAGCTATATTTCTTTCAAACTGAAAGATTTACAAAGTGGCAATGTTTACTTCATAACAGGGAGCCTCGCATATGTGCCACAAGAAGATTAGCTACCCCTTAGAGAACAGGGTGCGAGCTTGGTGCATTTATCTCATCATAATGCTACTACATGTACACTCGGCATTTATATTTTTCACTTTAGTTATACGTTACATATTGGTTCCTTTATCATTAATACATAGCAACAAACGCATATCATCAACAAGTTTACATAAATCGCACCCATAGAAGTTTAAAGAATCTTCGCATGTATCAGCATGAAAAGTACACAGTCATAAACTATAGAGTCTATGCTGAGTAGGGGGCCTAATTTTGTGGTAAACTTTTACAACTTTGTTTTAATTTTCAATGGTGCAAAACGAAAGATTAATGCTGCATTAATGTATTAAACATTGGTCGATTTCCACCACTTTAATGTCAATATATAATATTATTATTGCCGCCTTCTCACGCGAGGACCATAGCGAATATCCTCATGAACCTTATATGGCTTATCGGCAGAACATTTTGTTTCTGATACTATGGAAGTATCTTCATTCGCTTTCACATTGTTGTCACCAAAATCAAAACAAAAAAAAATCTAGTGAAAACGACGATAAAAACATATTTTAGTACAAAATGGCATTTCAAGATCATTCAATACATTTTTGGGTCAGTGAAAACCTGATAAATTGTTCTATGACGCTACCAAAATAATATTAGGCCCCTATTGGCTTCAACCCTAAACGTTTGGTAGATTTGGCTATCGAAACTACTAACAAAAAATCCAGCTGTTGCTAGGGAAGACGCGCTTTCATTTCTGCCGTTGATAGTGTGGACCTTTCTTTACATTTTCGTACTGAGCTCCGAAAAAGCGTCAGCTGTGCAGTAGCGTGCGGTTTACGGCCGTTCAAAATCATTTAAGGTCGTTAATTTTGCGACCAACTGAAAGGACATGCAAAACTTTTTATTACTGATCAGTAGTAACCGCGGCCTATACGTGGCACCGTTTCTGAGATACGGCGACTTATTGGTTGAAAAACGCGAACTGTCTCCATGCATTACCCATCTCTCAGTTAGCGCCCTCGTTCGTGGTGACTGGTAAGGCCTTTCGATTTTCTGGAAACCATTAAGAACCCGAAACTTAGATTTATAGCGTCTTTCGCGAAGTCGACATCAGTGATAGTGTAATTTCGCCTTTTAAACTGAAGGTTATGGTCGTCGATTCCGTTCACTGTTTAGTTCTACTACAGAGCAGTAGGCTTACGTGGCGCTACGAACTTGCAGAAAATTTTATAGCGACAGTTATGACGTACTGCGGCATGAAACAAAATAAGTTGTTTTCCGTTTATCTAATCTCGTCGCACATGTGCCAAGTCTAGGCATATAAGTGTGACTATAGTTCGAAACAGCTTGATGAAGCTTTTGAGTTAACTGTTATCCGATGACGCGTTGCAAGAAGACTTGTTTCTGCGTTTCAGTCTATAGGCCTATGAAACCCGTGCTTTTGGTTCAGTTCTAGAAACATCCTGCGTCCCTAAATTTTCATTAGACCTTCAAAAATATCAGTGCAGTTTTCGCATGTTTTCAAAGTTTTACTGGTAAATACTGTTTGCATTTAGTCTGAAATGTTGCAGTAACTTGCTTAAGTTCTCGTGAGTTTTTTTAAACTATTTAATGTGCCAGTTCGTTTTTATGCGTTGTTGGGTAATACTGCATATAACACAAAATAAATGACATAAAATAAATAATACAAAAATTCCGCCGCCCCCGTTCCTAATCTTTTGCCAGCTGCAATTGGAGTCACAGGTTAACTGTGGACAATGTTGCCTGATTGGCAGCATAAAGTGGACAGCGGCATTATATTGCGAGTTTACGCGGTCCGGTACATAAAGCATTTATCTCAGTTGAATTGTGCCGCCTGACGGATTATTATAATTTTAGTTGAATTATATGTCGTTGGAGCCATCACATCTGAGAGATTTGTCGTCCGGATTAGCCGTGCAGTAATTTCACTTAGCTGATCCGCCCGAATTATAGGCTTAGGCCTACAGCTGGCCCTTTGAACACATATATTGGCGTTCATCTGCAGTCATCGAATGTGATGAGGGCTCCGTGCAATATTATTGGCAGCAAATATGGATCCAGTGTGAGATTATATAGAGATCGTGTCCAGTGTTTAATAAAATTTTAATTTTTATCAAAACCCGTTCTTAATTTTATTTCACGCTGGCACCAGTAGCCTAAAGCCTATGTCTACTGCTGTTTACAAAAACCACCTGTGCAGTCAAACGTGAAAATACTATAGAAGACTGCTATAATAAAGTGTAATTGCATGCTATTTCTATAAAAAGTGTATTATATTGTTCATTTTGGTCCAACATATATATTATGTTTATCAGAATCTACCTTGTCTGTCGGTTTGTCATGTGTTCATTGCAATTTAGCTGACGCTACGCGTATTGTGCGGCTTTGTACTTTTTATTCTCTGTCGTTGGCGAATAAAAGTGCTCATTAATAACAGGCGGCGCGAGAGCTAGCATAGCTATTATATTATATCGTATTAGCTATGGTAATTATTCTGTCTTGGTGTCTTGGTCTTGTGCCTCTCACGTCCCGGTACCGTTCCAAGACCAGTTAAGATAGAAACTTCGGGTTTTTACCGTATGATAGTTCAGTGTCTCTAGTATTTCGTGACAAAATTTCATGCCGTTGGGTGAAGAGGGTCCGCACGAACGAGAAGGCGAAGGAGGGGCACTCCCCTTAAAAAGCGTTATTCTACCATTATTGGTTTGTCTAACGTGAAAATGGTTGCAGACATGCTGCTTATCACAACAAGCATTGGCGACGAGCTTTTTAGGAATGTCAACATTGCTGACCTTGAATGACCTTGAACCCTCAAAATAAGGGGTTTTAGTAAATTTTTGGCGATATCGGGCTGCGACACGCATTTCAAGAGTGAATTGCGCCGAAATGCTGCAGATAGACCGAAACAACCTGGGCATGAAATTTTTAGCATTAAATGTAGATTTTAGCAATTCAAGTCCGGACCCTCTAGATTTAACGAGGCCTGCGAACGCGGGTGTCAAAAAGGGGTACCCTCTAAAAAGTGGCTATTTATTCGCTGTTGGCTTGTCTAGCGTGAAAATGGTTGCAGATAGGCACAGACATGCTGCTTAACATAACAAGCACTGTCGACAAGCTTCTTAGGAATGTCAACATCGATGACCTTGAATGACTTTGAACCCTAAAAATAGGGGCTTTTAGTGATTTTTTTGGCAATTTTTGGCTGCAAAAGAGTCAATTGCAACGAAATGGATAGAGATAAACCAAGATTACCCGCGAACAGAAACTGCTATAGGCTCTCGCGCGTCTCATTAGCATTAGCTCAGATTTCTTGTTTTATTGTCGATCTCGTTCCCTTAGAAGCATTATATGTAGGGTATGCCTAGAACTCGTCATCTGCCGTCAACTAATAATAATTCTAGTCATAGCCTACGATAGTAAGCCAATGCACTTGGATAGTTTACATATGTATGTCTGTATAAATATAATCAGTGAGCTGTTTAGACTGGTTGAAAAAAATCAAAAAGAAATTTTAAATTGCACAGCAGCAATGTTACTGTTATCCTTGCTTTTATTATAACTAAACAATAAATATTGTCAGTCACGTAACCATTCGATTCGTCGACCATTCGATTCGTCGCCAGCGCCTTACTATAAAGGGTCCGTCGTCACCACGTGTCTATCCCGCACCGTTGTGGAGATATGGCGCCTCAAATATAATAGGGTCACGACTCACGACCTTGACCTTTTGGAGTCACGTGACGTCATCGGTCACGTGACCATTCAACTCGCTGTGGGCGACTTCCTATGGGTGGTCCATTGTGACCATGCGTCCATCTGGCGCCGCTCTGGCACAGTTACGGAGATATGGCGCCTCAAAAATAATGGGGTCACGGCCTTGACCTTTTGGGGTCACGTGACGTTATCGATCATGTCACGTGACCATTCGATTCGCGGGGGTCGACTTCCTATGGGTGGTCCATTTTGACCATGCGTCTATCTGCCACCGTTATGGAGATATGGCGCCTCAAATGTTGGACGCACGAACGTGCACACGAAAAGAAATAAGGAAGAAAGGAAAGAGAAATTGGAAGTGGAAAAAAAGGGAAAGGGAAAGGGAAAAGAGAAGGGAAGGGAAGAGGGAAGGGAGGGTAAAGGAAAGAGAAATGGGAAGGGGAAGGAAAATGGGAAGGGGAAGTGAAAAAGAAGGTGAAAGGAAGATAGCTTTTAAGAAAAGTTGGATGGACGGACGGACGCACGCACGCACGGACACTCGAGTGATTTTATGCTCTGTCCAATGCTATGCATTGCATTAAACAGACAAAAAACTACGGTGAAAAAAACTTTTAAAATTATGATAAACACTGATAAAGAAGAGCTGAAGAAAATCTTAATGGACGTCAATATAATGTGTGACAGACACTGCATCAGCGCGTCGAAACGTTGCTGTATCCCGGGCCCCGCGACGTCTAGGGGCTTCGCCGTCGATGCAGAAATATAAAGTATATAAAGTATACCAGAATGCACAATTTTGAAAAGCGAAATTAAAAAAAAAAATTTACAAAAAAGGTTTTGCGAAAATGTTTGAGGCCTCGCGAGAATGTTTTTCCGGGCCCCGCTGTGGCTCTCGATAAAATCGAACAAAACTTTCTGCACGTATGCATTTTCCCCAGTGCTGTAGCGCGTCTTAACCATCGCAATTCGGTCTGTCCGTCCGTCAGTCCGTTTGTCACACGGGTGGATCAGTCAAAAACGGTGCAAGCTAGGATTACCAAATCTTTACTATCGGTTGCCTGGGGGACTCTACTTTCAGGATCCGTAAAGTTTTTCCAGAAATTAGTAAAAAGTCACTCCGAGCGAGGGCGCTAAATGAGAGAGGGGTATGGAAAATTTGCGATTTTAACCCAGTACGAGACGGGACACGCTTTCTGGCGAGCGTGAATAAAGCTCTATAGATACTTAGCTAATATGGTTGCGCAAGACTGGTCGCGCCGTCTGGCGCCCTCTGGCGAGTGCAAATAAAACATCGTTGCTGTGATCGATCACCTTAGATTATTTTGTTCGCAGTGGGCCTTCACAGATGCACCGCTGTCGCACGTTCCCCTTTGCGTTAGCTGGGCTTTTCTTGTTAATGTCGGTTTACGATTTGTTTATTAACGACATCACATGCGCATTTGCTTCATGTATTTTACTTTGCAATATGGTAAATATTTAACATTTGAACATTTTGCATTTTGAAGAACTGTGTAGTTAGGCCTAAAACGTTTTGCTAGAAAAAAAAATAAAAAGTAATAATTAAAATAGATAACAATTGGCCCACGATGTTTTGCCTGTACATGCGCTGTGATAGTGACCATGATAGTGACGTAGATGGAAAACAAGAGTACCTTAAATTTCGACTTTTTATTGTAATCGTTTTTAGGGAAGCGATTGAACGACTTTATCATCGGTCTGACAGACATATCCCCGGAGGCACTGGCACCGGTTCTGTGGAACTATGACGTATGTGGGCAAGGTCCCAGCCAGATGGGCAACGGCGTAACAGTTCACCTATGATCTGTAGAACAGACAGCATCTATAGCCTTACCAGGTGCGTCTAAATCGCGTGTAACAGTTCACCTGAAGTGTGCGGAAAATCTGCCGCCTCGCCGTCTTGTGGTTTTGCAGATTCCTCGCCGCGAAATCTTGAACTTCTGCGAATTGCAAGTCTATGTCCGGCGTACGTGGTCCATGTCTTTAGTCGATGATGCATGATTTTCCGCGGCCTTACAAAATCTTCGGAAAATTTTTATAACATCTTTTTTGGTTCTTTTTTGATATTTTCCAGAGTTTTCCTAATTCACCTCATGAGCTGCCCTAAGTTTTGAGCGTAAGTTATTGCTAGGTTTTCCTATGTATTTTAGTAAAGTGCGTTTTCTTTTTATGCTATTTCTAGATCAGAATTCATGTGTAGGTTTTGCCTAGAAACGACCTGGAAAGTTTTGTAAATCAATTTCCCGATTCGCTGGCGCTGAACAATTAATCCCAAAATCAAACTAAAAATTTGTGACAAAGCCCAACGTGAGGCCGTCCGTCGCCGTTAGTCCGATCTGGGGAAAATATGGGGTTAAAAATCTTTCCCACCAAAAACCGGGCAAAACCCTTAATGAATCTGTGGGAAATTTGGTTTATTCTTTCTATGTATGTTTACAAACGGGTGGCCTAGTTATGTTAATTTAATTACGACCGAATGTTGTATGGAAACCTTCGCCATACTGAAATTTGGTAAAATTTGAGGTTTTGATTATTGGCATTTTACACTTCCTTTATACGGCCGCACATTGGTCATTCAAAAGCTCGTCAGCAGTTCATGTAAGCAGCAAGTCTATGTCTATCTGCAACAGTTTTCACGCTAGACGAGCCAACAGCGGTGAAATAACGACTTTTTAGGAGGGTACTGGTCATTGGTCACCACGATGCTTCTCGATTGTTATTCAAAACTAGAAAAACGATAACTGAAACTAAAAGTGAAAATCGAAACTGTTGGGTTTCGAATGGACGATGCACGACGCAGTGAGACTGTCGGCAGGTATGATTCAGACGAATGATCACGTGACGTCAGCCGTCAACTGCATCAACGACTGTGTGTTGTCGGCACCGTGTGACTCGGTCAACTTCCGTCCGTCAGTCAAGTCCTGCCAACTGATATCACACGTCACACTCTTGACCGTCAACTCGACCGACATTGTTGCAGACACCGACTGGGGAAAATTTGTAGTGGTATGTAGTGGCTTTGTAGTGGTATGTTTGACGGCTGCACCGCGGGTTTGATTGTTCATTAATGCGGACAGAGGATGACTAGGTAACACGCTGCTTTAGGCTACGATCAACTCATACTGTTTATCTTCCGCCGCCAAGATTCTACTTTGCGCATCAGAGGTTTTTTTAGAATGCACTATACAAACTGACTTTTGACATCGACATTAACATTTTGTAGAACCGCTGGTGATCACGATTTATGTGATTTCTCACTCTGCAGAGCTGTATAGTAAAAGTAACCGGATCTGCTGTTTTTGCGTTTAAATGTAAATTCTGTGCTGATTATGTTGCAAAGTGCAAATCATTAAAACAATCGTGAACTTTTGTTAGAAATCTGTTCTATGCGGTTGCATGTAACTAGAAAAATTAATGTAGGCTTTGCAGTGCTGTGCCAACATATTATGCCGCCGTCCACCTATCAATCAATCAATCGATTGATCAAGCAATAGCACCGTATATATACAACTTAATTCGTCAGAACACTGACAGCAAAAAAGGAAATACAAGATAATAGAAAAAATAAACAACTTAACTAAAAAACAAACGAATCATTGGTGCCATTCACATACATGCACAGCGCATTCTCACGTTAAATTTTAATTGAAAGTCCAGTTTAAAATTGTCAGCTTTGTTCGTAGCACTGACGTCACGTCAGTGGTGGATCTAGGCAATTCTTTTCTTTGCTACTTCTCTTTCATCTTTTTCCTTTTCCTTCTCTTTCTCTCGTTTTCTTCCTTTTCATTTTCGTCACATGCATGCCAAATATTGAACAAAAATAAAATCCAAGATGGCGGCCTGGTTACTGGCTACTAAGAACAGATTCAATGTCTAAGCTAATACATTAGTTCGTGCTTATACTTTTTGATTTTTGTCGTTTTACATCAGCGCTTATACAACATTAAATGAATTGATTGCAGTTTTTTTTTATATATACAATAATTATTAACAGCAATTAGTGATGTAGGCCTACTCGTCCCCGAGACGATTGAACTCGACTCGATGCAGACTGAACTAGGAGAGTAGCAGTAGTTAACGCACCTAATTTTACGTACATAAAGAAAGCAAAATTCGATAGATTGCAGACACACTGCGCTTTGAATAGCACTTTGACGTCGCCGTCCGCGGCTGTTGCTTAAGAAGTAAGGACTAGAGACTTCTTGAGACTTGCACTTTGTTTGACGTATTATTTTGGCCTATAGCTACTTACAGTCCATTAATGACAACACTTTTTGATGTTTGCTGCATTCTTTCATCATGCTGACACTGAAAATTAGGGCCTACGCCAATATCTAGCGCTCGATCCTCATGTAACAGTAAAGGAAGGGGAACGTCCAGGGGGAACATGTCTTGGGGGAAATGTCTTACACCCAAAGCGCTTAACAAATAATACACCGTTATTTTGTTTCGTTGTGGCTGGTGCAATAGCAGAAAGATAAACGATGTGCCGTGTTAGTGGAGGTACAAATTTATTTCGACCTTAACGGCTCCGACATTTTCAACCGATCTTTCTGAAACTGAAAGAAGAAAGTTTAGTTAAACGCATAGCTTTATGAGATAACCGTGACAATGATGATGACGATGGCAGCACGTTTTGAAAATGTTCATTGCAGGGCTTGCGAGCATGTTGCTGATTAGTTGCCAGAAAGTGAATTCAACAACAGATCGTAGCCTTCAGGCTTCTCAGTGCAATAACGTGGCATCATTGTGTATATACTGTAGACCTACGAGGCACTTTTTATAGGCCTACTCCGCGTACAGCCGCCGGGGCTTCAGCGAGTTATCGATCAGCGTATGGTCAACGAACAACACTTCAGTCATCACCTGCATCAACTTGCCAATCGATGCACCTGAGTTTTAATCCGTTAACCCTTATCAGCAGTTTTATTCAGTCTTACAGACGTTTAAGCAGCATTACATTTTTTTACATTACATTACAAATTTTTAACGTGGCCTAAGTAAAAACTACTACGACCAAGAAGAAAGCCTAAATGCGCACATCACGACGAAAGTACAACATATGGATAAGACTGTGTGAACAGTTATGACTCAGTGTTTTTTTACTGTTGTGTTTCGTCTATGCGTGTAATTCAAATAAACGATTAATAATTGCGACTGATTGATTGATAAATAATTGATTGATTACATGTTTACACTTTACACACTTTAATATACGCCATCCCTGGCACAACTTTCATATGTCTTTGGAAAAGTGAATCGATGAATAGGAACAATTTAGTAGCTTAGCTGCACACATGCACGTGTCTGAGTTTAAGTTGCAAGTCCGGAGACTTTAGTCTACACAGTCTACGCTATATTTACCCGAGTGTAACGAGGCAGAATACACCGTAGACCGCGCTGAAAAGTACTCATTTTATGGCCGTGTTCGACGATGAGTTCTGCCCGCGAATGGGAGCTGTGTACTATACCCTACATACACCCATACACATACAAAATTAGCTGAAGGTTGAACTTTTCGACGGTTCGAGTCCGACCAAAATTGTGATGTAAATCGAATGTATATAGCATATAGCTGAAACCCTCAGTACATAATTTGACTGTGTTAGGGGGGTTGGGAAAACAGTTGGGGGTTCAACTCCCCCCTAACCCCTCCCCGGCAATTCAAACACTGCATACACCTGAGCCACGTTTTGGGTCGTCATGCTTCAGTTCATACGTGAGATTATGAACAGTTATAATTCCAGACACTGCAGTGACAGAGAGGCGACAAAAGTAGGTCAGGAAATAAGTAATTGTAAATCAGTTCAGCGCAGAAGACCCTGCGTGGCGTAGCACAGGCCTATATAGCTACCATGCGTCGTCAATATCATTGACTGCAGCACGGCGCCCGCTATGTAAGCCTACATAGACTCCTACAGCAGCATGTAACGCCGCAGCTGAGCTCTGCGCCAGCTTGCGTCAATGTCGTAACCCCGAAAGACTAGTGAAGGACCAGATTCAGAGTTTAAAATCCGACACAAAACGAAAAACAGGATTTACTATAATTACTGTCTTTTAGCTTAAACGCTCTCGCTTTTCATCTTATTCTAGTGCAAAACTGGTAAGGTATCAAATACATATTATTTGAAAAAGTTAAATCTGCGTAGGGGTTTATAGCTCTTCATGCTACAGAGCCATCCCTACCATAAACAGAATCACGTTGTAGTTATCTGCCACCCGACAGCGGTAAAGGCGCTTTACTTTAACCCAAGCCGGACAGATCGAGGACTGAGCTGAACTCGGTGGTTGGTAATATAGCGAAATGGTTTACCTGTTCGCAGTCACTCATTCGAGTAGCCTATAGTAACCCCCTCCCCCGGGTGTCCGGAGTAAAAGGTAAGAACTGCGCTGATTAAGATTAAAATGTCATTCACTAGTACAACAAACAGACTAACACCAAATCGATATTTCGGGCTCGGTCCATCACTAAAACATTGCGACAGTGTAAACTACACGTGCGGTTTGCTCAGCGCCAAGTTGCTGAGCGGTTGTGTTGAGTCGGTTGTTCAAAACGTTAGCGCCGCGTGATAGCGGAACAACGGAACAAGTGCCCGCCGCCGCTCAAAACAAGATTTCGGCGTGAAACTGGAAAAAGACATTCTTGCTGACCGACTGACGTTGACGCTCGAGTTTCGAGCACTGTTTATCTGCGGCCACCAAGAGCACGAAACTGCCGTTTTTGCAGCTGCAAGTAAGCTTGTATTACTTTTATATTGATTTCATCTTACGTTCTGATGGATGCATTGGTCCACACGTTGACGCCGCCGTTCTGCTCTGTCTGTCGCCAGGTTTTGGGCTTCTTCCCGGGTTTTCTTCCATGTTTTTTCAGATCTTGTCTGATGACGTCCATCCAGTTTTTTTGGCCGTTCATTTCGGCTTTCTCTAGGTTTTCCGTTCCCACTGTATAGTCTGACGAGCTATTCTGGAATCCACCATTCTCAGTAGCCTACGTGTTCCAGCCATCCATTTTTAACGACGTGCACTAATCTCAGCAACCCAGTTTTTTCCCTGATGTCTTCGTCTTCGTTTCTTACTTCGTCTTTCCATGTGATCATCAACAATCTTCGTTGAAACTTGTGATGAACGGTTTTTGATTTCTTGTGCGACAGACAGTGGTCATAACTCTGCGACATACATAAGGTTGAGATATAACGAGTGGCTCATACAACTTGATTTTTACTGGCAGGTTGATGCTCTTGCTTTTCCACGTTTTGCTGTAGTGTAGCCTCCCAAGGTCAGATGTGAAAAAGATTTGACTTACGGATTTCGATATCTTGTGCAGTGTAACGTCACTTTTAGAATTTTCTTACTGTCTTTTTTTCCCGTTTTTTAAAGTTAGTAAGTTAACATGCTAGTTGTCGATTCTTATAATATGATGTTGTACCGAAGCATTTAGGAAGAAGTCGGTGACGTTTCGTTGGAGATGGGTCGAAAACTGAATTTAAATCATCTGACCGACGAGGAATGCGAACAGGTGCTGAAAGTCATTCAGCGCGATTTCGACATTCGCCAGCAAGAGAAAGGACGGCTTGCGTACGTTCCTGCGATTTAATAATAAAATACAGACATTCATGTAGGCCTAGTTCTAGCGATCTGTCACAATTCTGTGAAGATTACCGATTTCATTAAAAATGATTTAATTTCGGCAAAGAAAACTTTTATTCGAGCAGTAGGCCGTCCACCATTGCGTTTTTATATCGCTAGAAGCTTTAGCGATGGCAGGTACCTATTACGACAGATATTATGTTAGCGTTGTCTGTACGTCCGTCTGTCTGCGTCTTTCACATTCATAACGCTCTTCTCTCGTTCACTAAAGTAAAGTCGTTGAACGAAATGAAATACATGTATTTGACAGCCAACCTTACTTAAGTAACGGTCGAGTTTTTGATATGGTTGTCATCTTTCTGTCATCCGTCACAGATGTATTGTGGTTAAACGGTGCAGGATAGGGCCTAGGTTGCTATTGATCACTAACAGGAAGTCGTTTATTGGCTTTCAAATAACATGTAAATTATTGACCTTGTGGCTAAAGTCGTAGGGGGTCGGCGAAGATACTATCAGATCGCTAGCGACTTTTTATAGGCTGTCAATAGTAGCCATGTCGCCATCTGCAACGGTTTGGCCGCAATTTTTAATGCAAAGTTTTAAGCTATTGGTGGCCGTACCTGGGAAGCAATGAGAGATAGGACCAAGGTTACTATTAATCACTAACAGGAAGTGGCATACGCCGTTTCAGATAAGATAAAAATCATCGATTTGGACGATCATAAAAGTCGGTACGCGCTATTGTGGCTAAACGGTGGGAGATAGGGCCAAAATTGCTATTGCTCGCTAATAGGAAGTCACATATTGGCTTTCAATTGACGTGAAAATCATTGACCTTGAATGACCTTGAAGGTCACTGACAATCAGCACAGTCGGCTATCATAGCGACAGCCGGGTTTCTTGTTATTTTGGATGCCAACACAGACAGTATAATACACAGTTGTCTTTATTGTAAACGGCGCACTATACAGGGTGTTCCAAAAAAACGGATACTCAGTTTTATTTTTGAGATAACTTTGGTAATTCAGCACCGATTTTAACCATTCTTTCACTGTTACAAGCAAAAATTTATGGCGCGTAAACGTGAAGTTCTTCCTCCCACCGCACTTTTATTGTGTGATCACATTACCTAGCAAAACAGTTCTCAGTTCTTAAGCCCATGATCAAACAGCGATCATCCTTTGTTATTC
>Ga0209367_1004762_pt1 | contig 18829 bp, 8 predicted proteins | sample WorMetLIZISLAND2_FD_187412 | JGI IMG/M metagenome (GOLD analysis project Ga0209367, IMG submission 187412) | Marine gutless worms symbiont microbial communities from Max Planck institute for Marine Microbiology, Germany - Olavius geniculatus... ... | reverse complement strand
CATTGCGTCTGTAGTTCAGTTTCGAAGCTCGGCTTACAGCTCAGGTCACGTTTCCGCCGGGCAGGCTATCGGTCGAGAGCAAATCGCTCTGGGACTCGATCGGTTGTGTTGCAGCCAGCAAATCAAAGTTATGTCGCTAATTAGTTGGAGCATTATGGCGGCGCAGTGAAACCGGAAATTCTCCGACCGCCGCTTAATTGCGTTACGTTACGTTATGTACAGAGATTACTGATTACTTGATGTGATTATTGTAATTTCTAACATATCCAAAGTTAGTGAAAAAGAAAGCAAGAGTGTTCTGCAAAATCGCAAACGAAATTATCGATGGTTATCCCAGTAAACTTCGAAATTCACATACATTGTAATACTGCTGATGACCTAAAAAAGCAACTGAAAAATACGTCAGCTCAGTGCCGACGATTTAGACGGCTGTCAGCTTATAGAACTACACAACTTCAACTATAAGTTTAACCTTTGACCTTTTGTCTTTTGAACTGAAAATTGGCACTCCGGTTGCTTCAGCCTTAGGGAAAGTTTGCCCTGCATTTTTGTTTTTTCCTGCATAATACTTGGCGTGCTTTACAAAACTTCGTTATTATAGCATCAAAATGTAAGCAATCAGTTGCACACAGCGTTTGTTTTGGTGGATGGTCTTCTATTGCATTCGCTCGGTGAGAGGAGAGTGTACAATTTTAAGTACCGGATCACAGTGCATTCTGTCGAATTTTTATAAGCATGCAAAAATAAACATTGGCAAAAAGTTTCTGCAAAAAAGTATGAACATTTTGCAAATGTTTCGGGCATGGTTGCGCATGCTAAATAAAACAACAGGAAGTTTAGCTTTCGCTAGAGTGGGCCGACCGTTCCGTCTATATCCAATGCCAGCGTCCGACTTCTGGTCGTGGAAAGAAAGCAATTTTCCAGAGTAGGCCTAACTACAGTCCCATACATGCTACGGTTACGCTGCTACATGTATATCGAACGCTAAATGAACGCTGTGATAGCCTATCACCTATACGGCAATTCTGCGCACGTCAGTGATGGCTGCATGCAGGCAGAATCATTTCATTTAAAATTGCGGCCAAATCGCTGCATAGAGACATGGCTAGGTTATTGACAGCCTATAGGAAGTCGTCATCACCTTATCCTGTACTATCGCCGACCCCCTATGATGTACGGTTTAACCACAAAAATCACGCATTATTACAGAACAGACGACAGACAGACGGACACGTCGTACCAACCCAAGGCTCGACCTAATAGGCTAACGGTCGCCCAGATCTGTATAGGCCTGCACGGCCTATAATAAAGAGAGCGATAAGTTGAAATGATTATGACGAAACGTATCTCAAATCTGTTTTCTCTCTGCCTGTCTCTCGCGTTTTCCTCGATCTAAAGATGTTAATTACTGTTAGACATTCGTCCCATATACTCAGCCCGGTCCGATCCCGCCACTATGCTATGTTATACTATAACAGTCTAATCATAATTTGATCCCGTACAATGCAGCTCGCAGTGCACGGAGAGACGCTTGCTGCATTGTATAGGCAGGCCTAACCGTTCAACGACGGTGCAAGATGTATCTCTGCCTATGATGAAATCAGTTTCAAGTCGAGACCGTTTTGTGATGCGACGCTTCGGAGGTTACCGCTACACAGCGTGAGTTGTGACCAAACGGGAACGAATGCAAGGTTAACTGACTGTGAACGAAAACTATATTTTATTCTCTGTTTTAAATTTTTCAGTTATTGTATTACATAACTCAACGCTTAGAAGAAATATACCACGAATAAAACGATTGAGAACTCTCTTTTTACATTAACTTCAATATTTTTTGTCTTGAATGGTTTCACGAAAAACTCATTCCTATCTTAGCCCGTTTCCAAAGCTTTACTGCCATGATATTGGACACAACAGTAGCTTACTATTTTTGCGTGCCATCAGATGACTTTTATTTACAACGGCAGTTTGTACAGTTTTGTTAACTATTATTAGGCATTTATTTTCATCAGGATATATTTTAGTCAGCGGTCGACTATGTATGCATGTTTTTTTCTGTGTTGCTGCTGTGTGTTTCTTCCATGCGTTGTTTATTGTCTACCGTTTTCAGTGAATTAAATACTATATTTTTTATTATCTGATCGCGTTCTCACACGTCATAGTCTTTGACAAGCGTCAGTCCCCATTGCGTCGGACACATAATCGACAACGTTATCATCACATAGCAGTAACTCACAACAAAGGCCCTGCAATGTAAGGTCCGCATAGAAGATCATTACATAATGATGAAAGCAAGGGAAAGGGGGATTAAAACGATGTTGTTTTCCCGCTTAGATTTTTATACAGCGCCCGCGGGCTTCCCCGTTGCTCGCCCGTTACGCTAGGCCTATACTGTTCGGTTTCAGCTCAGAACTGTTAGGGAACGATCAGATTTCTAATGACGATAACGACGAAATGTACAAAGCTACAAAGCTGCGCCGCTAACTATGGTCGCCGAGCAAATCGCTGTTAACATTTACCCGAATTCTATGCCTTTTGAAAATCTTTATTCGCCACATAAAATATTAGAATATTCAAAGAGATAATTCTAAAAATCTGAATAACACCACAAGCCTAACAATATTCTTTAACGGGCCAAGACATTACTACATCCTTGAACTGATTTTTTTAGAAAAACGCAACACACGTACTTAAACAAGGAGTTATCCGACGTGCATAGAAGCCAAACCAAAATTAAGGTTAACTTTAAGTTTAAAGCCAAAAATTTTAGCTTAAAAACCGATGTAGATCTCAATAATACTATAGGTTAAGTCTAAATCATGGAAAGTTTTTAGCAACCCATATTTTTTGTTAATATAGTGCGCTCAATAACGCGTCATTATAACGCACTCATGACAGACAGTCTGATAGATGCTTGCATGCGTGCCCGTAATAATGGCAAACGTTAAATTTGGCTGAACAATTAGAATTTTGCAAATCAATTCACATAAACATAGAAACGATTGCGAACGAAAAAATAACGTTGGTGTCAGATAAAATCGCCTTAAAACCTTAACTTAAAATACTTTTGCTTTGCATCCGAAAACAATAGCACAGATTATTATTAAATGATTGATTTACTGACTGATTGAACAATGCGGTCAATTGCATGGATGGACGCTGTTACGCGGATCCGGTGCTTGCATTGCGCCAGTCCCACAGGTGATTGCCACGCCCACCTGTCAATCAATCGCCAGCGCTGACCAGCGCCGACCAGTCACAAGCGTCGGCGCCGACTCGCAGTTCAATACATAAGACGCTATGTCGCAGCAATTTGCTAGCTTACATCACTCATATGCATCCGATTGTCAACGCGTTACGATTATAGGTCATACTCTGTAGTTGTAGGCATAATATAATGGCGTGTATCTCGGTCGCTAAAAGTGTTGCTGCTAGCGACATCGAAAGCTTTTCCGTATCCGCATACGAAACCGCCGGATCATCCGGCATTGGATATTCGACGGCGTCGTCTTCGCCGGAGTCAGCTGATGTGGCGGCGGGAGCAGAGGATCATCACGATCATCATCGTAATCCGCCGCGGTTAATCCACGAGACGCTAACGCCGCCCGCTAACACGGTTTACACACCCAGCGATCGCAGGTACACCACTTGGACGTACCCGACAGCACTGTCGACCAGCGGAGCTTACTACACGCCCGCATATGCGGCGACGCAAACCGGAAGTCGGACGGTCACGTGGTCACCACCGGAGGTAGAGACCGATGACGTCAAGCCGACGTCATTCGCGCTAGTGTCGCCGACAAGCGAGTGTGACGGAATCTACTGCACCGACCGGTATAAAATTATGATTTTTCAAGTTCTCCCGTGGGTCAATTAGCCATAATTATCCACGTCATATTTACATTATGCAGTGTTGAGAAAACTCAGACGAGATAATGTCATACCCTCACATCGTGCCGCACGAAATGAGTTAAAACTCACACGCAGTTGAGTGATTAGACGGGAAATGATCGATTGCGCTTATTGTAGACTAACGCTGTTTGGTTCGATTTGGTCACAAATTTGTCGACTTTCTGACCTGTTACTGAGTAACGACAGCCTTTTTATGGTGTTAATCGCGATAATAAAAGCAAGATGCGCGTCCGACGACAGCCGAGAAGCAATTAACCAGAGACGCTGTATGGCACGATGACTGACTAAGAGATCTCATTGTTCTTGACTGAATTTACTGCGTGGCAGAGTAATAGAGAAACATGAACTAAGCGGCTAAGCACATAGGCATACGGGCCTATTCGCGACATAAGTGACTGGTTTATTGACAGAAAGCATGACAGCAGCCGGATTTAGAGGTCGCAGTAAGGATAAGGGGTTCAGTAATTATCAGTGTCAGGGAACAAAATTAGTTCCAAGGGACGAAAGTTCCCGAGGACGAAAGTTCCATGGATCGTGACAGATGTCGTTGTTCGCAGGCAGGCTTGCCGTGGATATGAAATTTCCCATCTATACCATATGCACAGATTTTCCGTGGATATGAATGGATATATCCATATCCACAAAGGCCGTCTTGCATATGTATAGTCGCTAAATTTTTACAAAGTACTGCAGATGGGCGTCCATTTCCCAAAAAGGACGCATACATTTCACTCTTAAAATTGTCAAAAGAATTAATGAACGTAAAAAATTAAACACATATTTGCATTGAAATATATTGAGCTTAGTTAAGTATTTTCAACGTTTGTGAAAATCTGCAAAATTTTATTGACTTCGTTTTCTCCAAGACGCAGGTTAGGCCTACATTCACGTACATGTAGGGGTCATGTAGAGCGGAGTGGATGCTTTTGAAACGCACTTGGTTTGTACTTTATACTAATAGCAGTTAGAAGGCAGAAAACCTTTGGTGTTGTCTTACTATTTAAAAAAATAAAATGAATGCACAAATAAAACAAGATAATGTTCATACGAACACGGAGTCTGTCCAATGCATTTCGATAGTTTACAGTAGTTTGCAGGTGTGAGACAGGGCGGAGTGCTCTCGCCCTACTTTTTTGCTATTTTTGTTGATGATATCGTTAACAAAATCTTAGATTGTAATATCGGATGCTATGTTCGTCATATGTGTGTCTCTGTTTTTAAACTTTTTATGTATGCAGATGATATCATTTTGCTTTGCCCGTCTGTGGACGGGTTACAAAGATTGCTCAGAGTGTGTGAAAGGGCGATAAAAGAAATAGACATGAAAATCAATGCGTCCAAAACTGTCTGTATGCGCATAGGCCCTAGGTCTGACGCCAAATGCGCCAGCCTAACGCTGAGTAACGGTGCCCAGCTGATGTGGGTTGACACTTGTAAGTACCTGGGTGTGCATTTTGTTAGAGGCCGATATTTTAGATGTACCTTTGAAGATGCAAAGAAGAAATTTTTTTCATCATTCAATGCAGTTTATAGCAAAATTGGCCGTTTCGCCTCCGAGGAGGTGGTTGTAAATCTGTTAGACACAAAATGTATAGCTCCAATGCTGTACGGAATCGAGGCGTGCCCGGTTACATCGCGTCACAAACATTCACTGGACTTCACAGTTACACGTGTTTTTATGAAGATACTCTGTGTACTAAGAGTAATGACATTGTGCTGGAGTGTCATAATTTCTTTGGTTTTTTGCCTGTGAGCCAACCGTACGTATCGCTATTCGTACTTCGCGTTTTCTTGAACGTTTTATTTGTTCTGAAAATTTATTGTGCAATGTTTTCAAGCGACGAGCAATTTGTCACAAAAGTGAAATTAATCTCGATTAGTAGAAAATAGGCTCATGCTTGTTGTGAAATGGACATTTGACGAACTGTATTTTTGTCAGCATTATTATTTTTTATTATTATTATCTATCGTTATTAGTTATGTTTCTTTCATGGCTGTCATTTGACGAATAAAGGTGTATATGTCCGTATAAATATAATCAGTCAGCCGTTTATAGACCGGTAGAAAAAATCAAACAGTCTAATTTCAAATTGTACGGCAGCAACGATTATTTTATCCTTCTGTATTATTTTAACTAAACAACACATTGTGAGAAGGGAAAGGGAAAGGGAAGGTGGAAGGAAGATAGCTTAAGAAATGTAGAACGCACGGACACAAAGGTGATTTTATACTCTGTCTAATGCTATGCATAGCATTGGACAGACAATAAAATAAATAAATAAATGTTCTGTTTTTCAACCAACAGCATTACAGCATTGAAGATTATGATCTATTATGACCACTTGATGCCAGCATAATATCCACGGCATGGCCTAAGTCTATCCACACATGAATATATCCATGGATATAGGGTCTATCCATAGATATCCATATCCACGGCAAGCCTGTTCACAGGCGAGACGAATGGGAACTGCATGACATGCATAATAAGCTAGTATAGGTCAAAATTGTGGGTTATTGTTGTTTTTTTAAATTTGATTAACCCATAAATTACACAAACTGAATTAAATCCTGTCCTCCGTCAACTCTACTTAGGTTTAGTTTTAAGCATATCTGATTAGCTGTTAAGGACAGTTATTAGTGCAAATTCAGCTATTGCCTTACTGCAGTCCAGCCTGGTTTTACGGTGGCTTATAGGGTGTTTACACGATCCAGCAAACATCCAGCATTAGCACGTGTATTTTGAATACTTTGCTGGACGTTTGCTGGATCGTGTAAACACCCCATTAGTGGCGTAACGTTTAGGACGTTGGACCTGCGATCAACAGGCCGTTGGTTCGACTCACGGTCGGATGGCCATCAAGTGGTTACGCTATACTACCTGGTTCAGTGACCGTCCGCGAACAGGAAAACCACACACCCAGGGTCCCAGGTCAACTCAGCCTTTCATCTTTCCGGGGTACACAAATTGAGTACCCACCTGTCTGACTCGGGGGCGGGGCGCGTTCACCTGTGTCGGGTTGCAGGTGAACACTCTGTGGTAAGGCATAGGGCAGATGAAGCTCCGTAGCTTTCAGACGGCTTAACATTAAATGATATGGACAACGTTAACCGTTTACTCCTGTGCATGTACCTGTATGTTTCATAGTCATGCCTTTTGTGGCAAATAAATGACGATGGCGATGGCAATTTGTTCATAATTGTGACATCTAGCGGCTTACAGAAACCGTTTCGAAAAAGGCAGCAGCGGTTGCCGAAAACGCTAACAAATTAATAAACAAGCACCAGAGTAATTTGGTAAAACGCGAAATCGTTTTTAGTTTGAGTTCTTTGGCCGGGAGTTCGACCACCAAATCTCCCTTTTTATGAGAGTTAGAACCATACGTCTTATACAGTGTGTCAATGGACCCCTAAAGTGCACCTTCCAAGTGTCATCTGAATCTGTCGAACAGTTTAAGTGCACGAATACGACAAGACCGACAAGACTCAAGCAGACCACGCTACGGAGAGAAGTGTAGAAATAGGCGGAATCGTGTGCGCTGCGAAAAGCGATTTCGCCTAATAACGGTTGTGAGTTGATATATAATTTTGTGGTTTATTAACATTATCTGTGCGTATTTCGTGGCAGAGAGCAGGTGTTGGCAAGCAGTTGCTGGTCTGCTCGTCTGCCGTTCAACCGTCCGTTCCGTCGTCAATATACCGAATCTGTATACAGCCGCACATCACCAAGTAGCGGGTACGACATTCTGCTCAAGGACCCAGCACTAATTGGCTGCCACTGCACTGACAGTCGGTCAACTCCTGACCGTTGTGCTAGCAGCACGATTATTTCTGCTGCGGCGGCACCTTCCACCTCTTGCGTTGACGACGACGATAATGAGGTTCGTCCGTCCGTCCGTCCGTCTGTCTCTCTGTCTGTCTGTCTGTTACGTCTGTTGATATGTTGTGAATTTCATATGGAATTTTTAACTTTTTTGCATGGAAAAAACCCAAATTAGCAGTACTAACAAACACTCGATGAACGACAAAAAATTCTTTTATTGCAAATTTTATTCAGTATGTCTGCGAAAGATAGTTTTAGGCGAAATCGCATTTCGCAGCGCAAGCGATTTTGCCTATTAATTCCAGCACATCTGTCTGTTTTCTGTCGTCTGTCTGTCACATGCATGCCGTTTGCTAAACTGTTTCAGGGCTTTAGATGCCATTTGACAGGTACACTGTGGTATCCAACGACACATCTTTTTAGATAGGGGTCTCTGACCCCCAGGGAAACAAAATATTTAAAGGGTCAAACACGCCAGTCCAGCCAAAACATACAAAATTTTTGCAAATTGCAGCGAAACCGTACGTAGGTTCTACTGTCACGTGGCGAATACAATTGAGCGATTCTGCCTATTTACAAATTAATTTGGTCTTTGTTGAAATGGTCTCTTAAGGGTGAACATAAATTTTTGGCCAATATATGGACGCAAGTCCGATGGCACTTGTAGTTCGCGTTATGTACGCTGTCACCGTGGCAGGTTCCGACGTCGGACGACCTGGAGGCGTTTGCGCGTCAGTTCAAGCAGCGTCGTATCAAGCTCGGCTTCACGCAGGCGGACGTCGGTCTGGCGCTGGGTACTCTGTACGGCAACGTCTTCTCACAGACGACGATCTGTCGCTTTGAGGCGCTGCAACTCAGCTTCAAGAACATGTGTAAGCTCAAGCCCTTACTGGCACGCTGGCTCGACGAAGCAGACGCTACTAACAGCGATCTGGCCTCCACGTCGACAGTCACAGGAACGCTACAGTCCAGCCTCGATCGACTAGGTACGTGTTCAGTCACGCGGCGCTATAAACTAAAGCCGCGCACAGAACGACGTAACTGAGCTGAACTGACATGGTTTATGCTCCGTTCGTCAAAAACTGAACCGTGTCAGTTCGGTTTAGTTTAGTCGCGTCGTTCTGAACGCACCTTAACGTGAAACGAAAAATTACTTTACTGCAACGTTATGAAACGTTATTGCAACGTATTCAAACGTTATGAAATTTTTTTAATGTTTGCAAACGTTAATTACAACTATGTATTAAAACTTCGTTGTAACAGGGTGGTCCCGAAAAAAACGGCGCGAAGTTTACGGCAGCTTACAATAATTTTGCAACCCTATATCAGTGAGTCATGCGATTTTTAGCAAAATAATCACAAAGAAATTGCTCATACACGGTGTTTCACAAAAACCCCTTTTTGTTTTTTTATAATTCACTTAAATGATGATCAATTTACACAAAATTTGTACCAGTTATAGCTGAAGAAATATTAATTCAAAATATTGCAACAAAATATGGCAGTTGATTAAATATTTTTTGCTAGTCCTGACGTAATGCTGACGTCATAATGTGTCACAGGTACAAACTGGATAGTCTTAACTGGTGCTGTCAGTTGCTACTCTGCTCCAGTGGTGAAAAATCTGGTTCATTCATGACAAATTGTTGAAGTTTTACAGTTGCAGTTACAAAAAGATGCAAAGCGATGGCGTTTGCGTGTCTGTGGGGATAGTTCGACTTTTACGCATTCGAACATTTTTCATTAGCAAACCAGATTAAGCTCGCCATCGAAGCAGGGTAGCAACTGATAGCACCAGTTGAGACTATCCAGCTTGTACCCGTGACACATTATGACATCAGCATTACGTCAGCACTAGCAAAAACATTTAATCAACTGCCAGATTTTATTGCAATATTTTGAATTAGTATTTCTTCAGTTACAACTGGTGCAAATTTTGTGTAAATTGATTATCACTTGAGTGAATTGTGAAAAAAAACAAAAAGGGGTCCATTTATGAAACACCGTGTATAAAAAGCCACTCATTTTAAAATCCAGTGGAGTTCTTCTGGTTGTCGAGAAAAGTTCATGCAACATACCATCAAGCTAGGTGTACCGGTTTTATCGTGCTGACGGAGAAAAAAAACAACACTGTCGTAGCTACCGCGAACATTTATTATAGATATGTAAATGTGCGTGTTGCAGTGGGGTTCGGAGGCTCAGGCACGGGCGGTCGGAAGCGTAAGAAGCGGACAAGTATTGAGACAACGATCAAAGGTGAACTGGAGGCACATTTCAGTCGTCAGTGCAAGCCGTCAGCCGCAGACATCGCAGCCATTGCCGAGACGCTCTCGCTAGAACGAGAGGTCGTCCGCGTCTGGTTCTGCAACCGGTACGACTATACAACTTACACACCGTGTCTCAAAAAATAATTCAAGTCCTGTAAAATATTGACCGATTTTAATAAGTTTTGGCATTCAACGTCGTGAAGAAACGCGACGTAAATGACTATAGTTTTGCCCACCTCACCTTGTACTGTTGCTACACTACTTTGTGGAATTCCGAAGTCGTAGTTTGGCGTTTACAACAGTGAATTCATACTGAATATTTCATTTACAATTACGTTGGTTGATGAGCTCGCTGACTGTATATAGGGAAATCGAGAAAAAACAATTAACGATGAAGTAGGCTTATATCATTATAGTATTATTTCCGAGGAGTTTCTGTTTTTGACCTTTTAAAGCAAGTTACCTCTGTTACCTTTCCTTTAGTCACTTTTTTATGTTTCGCCACGGTATCTTTTTTTGTTTTTTTTAATTTTACGCCTTTAATTTTCTGGAGACTTATAATATATATCTAGCGCCAAAATGTTACAGGGACACGTAGTATCCACTTCAAGATTTTTTTGTGATGCAAATTTGATGGAACACTTAACGATTAGATTTTTTAATTAATATAGTTGCTGAGTTATTAGTCGCAGCTGAATACTCGGTAATTTTCACAGCTCTCAATAGCAGGTCTTATACTGTTGCGTATATCTGATGATAGTCGTCAGAAGGAGAAGCGGATGACGGCTCCAGTGGTTGGTGGTCCGACGACCGGTCAGTTGCTCCAGTCGGACTCCTCGCAACAGTGCTTTGGCGTGACTGCTGGCGAGGGTGTGTTCTGTCCAGTCCGATCAACCACGTCCATGTCCTCCGTCGTCACTCCCGCCGACTTCGTGCCCAACCCTACAGCCAACGGGTATGTGATATGTTATAAAAATAGTCGTTTAAAGGACGTAAAAATAAAAGTGTACAGAGCCACGCTGAAGCGCTGAATTGGCAGAACTTGAAAATGGCAGATAATAAAAGAGTAACTGGAAATTGCAATATCTGGAAAATGACTGACCAAATCGCAGGACGTCACAGAAGAGGTCAAACTTCGGGCCCGCGGGGCACCTAACCAGATCGGTGATGGAACCCCAAATTCAATCCTAATTTTTTAGCAAAATCTCAGATATCGCAGAAAAAGAGGTCAGCGTACTTTTTTCGTGTACATATTTTCTAGCTCGGTACTGCTTTAAATCAAAAGTTGAAGTAAAGGTAAAGGTCCGGTACTTGCTACAGCGATGCGTAACGAGTTAGACTCTTGAAGCCCAAATTCTATTACGCCGACTTTGCGACAAAGTCCGCGACAAATCACGTCGCCGACTTTCATGATTTGTGTCCGCGACTTTGTCGGGAACTTGTCGCGGACTTTGTCGCCGACTTTTTCCCGTAAACCCATTAGAGCGACACACGGGTTTGTCGCAGATTTGTCACGGACTTTGTCGAAAACATCTCGACATGTCGAGATTGTTTTTGTCTGCGACTTTCACCAAAATTTCATGATTTCATGATTTGTCACCGTTTGTGTCCGCGACTGTCATGATTTGTGTCCACGACTTTCCCCGCGGGGAAGTTTCGGTGAAAGTCGGCGTAATGGAATTTGGGCTTAACAAGTCGTACAAGAAACAGCCTGGCTAGAAGCTCTGCGTCGCTTTACAATTTCGGAAGTGGCAGCTGACTGGCATGAGCTAATAATAACGCATCAGAAGTTCTGGGTATTTGTTTAACGTTATGCGTTCTATTAATGTACTTTTATTTACTTACTTACTTGCAGAATGCATTGGGGGCCATTAACTGCTCGCGTCAGCGAACAATTAAACCCGCAGCGCAACCAGCAAATATACCACTACCTATATTCAACCACATGCATATAGGCCTTCGTCCGTAGCTCGTAAGCTATTACTCATTTTTCATCTAACTAAGGGTAGGAAGCTAAGTTCATCTAAACACGGAGTATAGTTAGCAACTTGCTCATGGTTGCTTGCAAATGACCCGCGGTGAGATTCGAACCGCAAACTGAAAGTTACGACTCCGATACTTTACCGTGGTCCATAAACCACTTGCCGTATATTGTTGTGCTAATGTAAAGTTTCTATAAACAATCGTATTAATTGGTGATCATATTTGTGCCGCTACAGGTCGACGTCGCCGGCGAGTGATCCGATGGTAGAAGTCAGCGGAACCCGGTCCTCCGACGAACATTACCCGGGTCCAACCGCGTATCTAGCTGTTACCACGACCGTGCCGTCTTGTTCGTCGTTGAACAATAACGCCCTGGAGGCGTCGGTCTGGCAGCACTACCGCAACTACTACCAGAGTCAGTTCTATCGCCAGCCGTACCTGACCCAGTATCCACCGACCCAGGTCCCGAGCAGCCAGTACCCGGCAGCGGGTAGCGACGACCCGGTACAAGGATCCGGCGCGGAACCCTGGTTTCACAGTCATCAGCAGTATTACCAGCATCATCACACGCAGTCGCAGCTCCACCTGGCGAACAGCGTCGGAATTACGCCGACCTACAGCGGCCATTTCCGCGAGATGGCTGGAGTATGTTACGACCCCGTCTACTAGCCTTGGCCCCGCCCTCCGCGACACACAAACTGATGACGTCATCATAATCCGTGCTTCTGTCTAAAGCGGCGTATCCGTAAACACATTTCACCCACGACCTTAATGAAGTAGGACCGACGTTTACCGTTTCGCCACAAAGCTGCAAAATATTTCAAAATTCTGTCTTTCCTTCTCCAGCGCATTTTACGCTGTACGTTTCAGAACCATAAACGCAGTAAATGATGACGTCATTGGTATTTGTGCTTCCGCCGCCCTATACTCACGGTATTGTTCAATATATCGTACTGCAGCGTCTACACTAGACAGTATTAACGAGAAGTATTATGGATGGTTGTGAGTAATTTTTACCGATTAATGCGATTATCTGTATAACTGATTCATTAGCTAGTTAAATTTATTTGCTGATTAACGGGGTAATTAGTACTGTTCTTGTAAATGTTCGCTATGCATGCTTGCAGCGGCACACACTGCAAATTTTTGACGTAATTTCAACAAACAGGTGCAAATTTTCGACTGTGGAGATTATGCATGGAGCTAAAATTTTGATTAAGCACTTTGTTTTAATTAGGTGAAGAACCACTTTCTCGAAAGCGGCTCTACCAACCTTGCCAAATATATGAATCGTTATTCGTCAAAGCAGACAGCAGACAGTTAACACAATAAGAGAGAAAATATACAACACAATAGAGATGACTAATAACTAGAGCTAGAGAGCTAACTATTAACGAAGCGGAAAGAAATCTGGAAAGAAAATGACTATATATAGAGAGAGCTATAAACAAACCTTGTATCTATCTGCGTGTTAGCCAATCAATACTGCTGAAATAATGTCCAATGACGTTATTGCAATGAGCAAAAAATTGCAGTCTATAATGACGCGTGCTATTTGCGAATAGTATACAGGCATTTTATGCGGCCGTTTTAAAAATCCGCATTAAGGGTCTTGCTCGTCTGTCCGTCCGTCCGTCTGTCTGTCTCTTATTTTTGAAACGAAAAGACAGAAAAATCAAAATGAATGTAAACATCCCAGAGAAAAGTAACCTGCTTGTCAATGTTCTGCTCAAAAGGTAGAAAATGAACGTTATGGGTTGGGTAAAGTTGAGCACGTTAGAGGCGGACGACACGGCCGCATAAAATGTTGGCACTGGGTTAACTTTTTAAAATGTTAGTTTATAATTAACTGGATTTTTTGGTGCTCTCGTGGTATTTTATGATAATGTGTGCCAAATGTTTAAAATTGAAACTTTCTAGTAAATTGTTTTGAAGTGTATTTACGTTGTAAAGAAAAAACGAAACGCTTGATCTCACGAAGGAAGTATGATGATGTAATTATTGTTGTGTAAAGCTTGTATAATTTCTGTGAAATATGGAATATATTTTTGGATGTGTGTTTTTTTCTGTATTCTGTCAGAAGTTTTGAAATTTGATTATACACAGTTTCACAGCCGTCGAATAACACATGAAGCAAAGTTGAAAAAAGTTTCTACAGTTTTTTATAGGAACACATCTCAGAGCTACGATATGAGATCATATCGTGACGCATGCAGTAATATCTGCCAACCGACCAGGGCTGGAAAACCACAAATTTTTGATTAAAAATGGTCAAATAAAAAAATCCAAAGCTTACTTTAAAGTTTAAAAAACTGGTATGTGAGTGTATAGGTGTGTTTTAGAGGGTTCTGGGCTTCAGTCGGTGCGCTGTGGAAAAGCAGGAGGTTTACTTTTTTCAGTTGCCATAACGACACAGCTAGTGACCGCCAGAAATTACTCGGTTTATTTAATGACTATTTTACGGAGTTTCTTTTTCGTCTTTTTACTGCGCCCACGGTGTAGACGCTTGCTATTATAAGGGAGCACGTTGCGGGGGCGTGGTTTAGTTGACACGTGGGAGGTGGCGTACAGTAGGCCTATAGGTGACGTGTCAAACTGAGGACCCCACGCGTAAGCTATGGATGTACATTCGGACACCGGCGGGATACTATAAGCTAGTTTCATTGAACTGTCTGACAGACGACGAACGAACCACGTGTGAAAGTCAACGCCGAGTGTATAGCCATGACAGTCAGATCTCTCAAAGGCAGTCAGTCGATCTGCTAATTAGTAAGAAACACCCACAGACATAACGAGACACAATACGTAACAAGCACCGAAGTAATTTGGTAAACAAGCGGAAACGCTGATCAATGCTGCCGCTTGGTAAATCATTTTCCCAAACTGAAAGCATTATTCAACCCTTAAATTTCCCTTTCTTCTGGGATCGGAACCCCCAACTATTAAAAATTTGTCACTAAACCAACACAAGTGAACCTGCCAAATGGAGTCTTAATCCGTCGAATGGTGTAGGCAGAAGGCATGAATGTGACAGACGACAGACAGACCAGAAATGTGTAGCAATTAGCTGAAATCGCCATGCGCATGCGCTGCAGCCTACAAGAGGTATTGCGCCTAATAAGGTGGAGCAAAAACAATAATATTTAAGATTAACAATGTAAAAAGACTGTTTACAATTATCAAATCACATAGGTCTATAAGGTATAAAACAGCACTATTTATAGTTATATGTGTGTCGCTTCAGCTTTATTTTTTTAAAATTGTAGACATTACGAAAAGTAAATTGAATTACAGTGGACTACAGCAATAAACTTTAAAAAACACACAAAAGTTTACTTAATGGATACTGTTAAAATGTTCCTCAGCAGTTGTTTCTTAAGATGCGTTCTCACTGCGCGCGTTAACGCGCGCTAAACGCGGGGACCATCTGAATTGCATTGGTTATGTAATATGTATTTGCTCTTCTAGGGTGAGGTAGAACTTAACTGAACGTTATTTGAGATAGTTCCAGAGTTTAGCGCGCGTTAACGCGCAGTGAGAACGCACCTTTAGTGCCTACATGTACTGTAGTTACAAGAAATATTATTAGATTGTGACCAATCTAATGTACTCTTCGTGCATCATTTTCTTTTGTATTCTTTTAAGAGATTTTCCGTTCCTTTCAGCTTGTATTAGAGACCCGGCGTCTAATTGAGACCCGTTTAATATTATACTAATAGTGACTGGCGTCAACGTCGTTATCGGAAATTGTTTCCCCGAAGTTCATAAAATATTGCCCGATTATAAGAACTGAGAGGAAAAACTTTCCAATAATGGTCGATGACGCTTGTTGCCATTTGTGTTGCTATACCTCAACGCATGCGTTTTTCTGGCACAATTGTGGAGATATGGCGCCTTAAACATAATGGGGTCACGACCTTGACCTTTTGGGGTCACGAGACGTCATCGGTCACATGACTATTCGACTCCCGGGGGTCGACTATCTATGGGTGGTCCAGTGACCATGCGTCTATCTGGCATCGTTACGGAGATATGGCCGTTCAAAGTTTTTCCAAGGAACAGCGGTCGGTCGTTGGTCGGTCGTCGGTCGGTCGGTTCTCAATATTACACTGATCTCATAATCCTTTTCGCTACGTTAGGAACATAGCGCGCAAGAAGTAAAAAAAGTAAAACTAAATTAAGACTCCCACGCGATCTGTCTTCGGACACCTATGGACAGTTACGGGCGGCAGTTTTGCAGAAAAGAAATTTAAAATCGCACGTAAGTTTTAGTTTTGCTTTGGTTCTACGTCTAGGCGTCTATTTAGCTCTTAATGCGTACTAACTCAGGACCTCTGGATACGAGTGGCCGCTATACTACGGACAGAAAACAAATGAAGCGGGCGACTCAAGTGTGCAATTTACAGTCGTGATGATTGATGACGTCACTGCGAGCGCGTCAGAATGATGGTACTAGCGTGCGCGTGTGTGAGTGTAATGTGTCAAGCGGCCGCAGCCAACACGTAATAAGCGAATTACTGGCAGCCGTTGCTATGAACTAAACATTGCGACCCCCTCCCTTTACCTCGACCCCTTTCAGCAAGCTTTTCCAATACCCTCTGCTTTTCCTTTGTTCCATCCCCCTTTCGGTTTTGTTTCCGCGTTTCATTTTTGCCTTTTTTCCGTTTCTTTTTTTCTGTTTTTTCCCTAAATCCAGCAATGAGGTCTTTTCACCAATGAAAACTGGGGCCACGTGCCAGGGGGAGGAAACAACTGTATTTACATTTTTAACCTGTTGTAAAAATTCTGTTTCAAAAATCAATATTTGTGACTAACAAATCTAACATTTTTTGGAAATTCAATAGCAACAATAAAATTATGAGCACTCATAATCGTCTTTGTCTGAATTTGCGGTTGTCTGTCGAAATGTTGCAATTTTTACCCTTTAAACATTGCGATTTGGCGTCAACGAGCTCCCGTGGCAAGGTTCTTCATTCATCCTCTCACTTTCCCACTCTCCAGTTTCATTTCGTTTTCGTTTTTTTCATTTATCTTTTTCTTACCCGTTTCTTTTCTTGTAAATCCAGCTACAGAATGCCTGGGGGACATTGCGGGCCTAAAAATTACCCGAAAGCAAACTAGAGAGAATGTCGATCGCTTTTCGACTTCAATGAACTTGTTTGTCGCAATCGCGTGACGCTTGATGACATCACTCAGAAGCAAAGTCGTAAACACGACGTCCAACACCGCACGGTGTGTACTTCGCTTAACCAAGGCGCTCTTGTGCCATACTGTTCACATTACTATCGCGCATGGCGAATCATGTCGTGCAGTCGTGCACCTATTAACTCGCGGTGAAAAGATCACGATGTAAAAACTAAAAGCATGCACTAAACAACACAAATGAAAAAAAGTAAGTGAGATGAACTAAACTGCCAGATCGTTCGCTTTACATTCTTTGTACGCAAGTAAACTGAACAAAGATTTCAGTCCAGTTTAGTTTATTTCGGTCGCTTCGTACACTCTTTAATAAATCTACACATCTATGCGCTTTTGATTCATTGCATGGTGACGTCGTGACGCTATACGAGTATATATCACAGTGCAGCACGGCAGTGCCGACACTGTTGTAAGGGCGATGAACGTTAAGTATAGGAATGGGCGTTTGGGGGGTCCTGTAACTCCGAAACCCCTTAACTCCCTGCCGACCCCCGTTGCCATGGCAACGAATTTTGGGAAAAAATTGACTATAACTCGGCGACCGCGAAAGATAATTGCGCGCTGTTTGCACCTACCCCCATATTTTCGGGCCAGGGCTATCCGATGGTGTCATAGAAAATTCACTGTGCGTTACATTGAGTCAAAACTTACATAACAGACATAGTCCTACGCATTCTCTCAAGCGGCTTTCACAGTTTACAATGCCATGTAAGGGCGATATGAGTCAACACTCGAAAACGGCTTCACTTAGCTAAGCTTGGCACCTAGTAAAAGTATCTACAACGAAATTCTGTTTAGGATATAGGCCTACAGCAATATTTTTCTAGTACTTAGAATGGCTAGCCTAGTAAGGGCCAGTTTGGAATTTAACACGCAATAATATCGCCCCAAAACCATTTTGCTGTTTTCGAGTTTTGATTCATATCGCCTTCACCTAACTTTATAAATTGTTGAATTTTTTTGCTGTGATTGCTTTTTATAGATGGACCAACTGATCGATTGACTAATTGGTAAACTTGGACAGTTATTTCGGTCTAAAGTATTTAAAATATTGTTGGATAACGTTGACTCCACGGTCGAAAAGTGCACTCGATCGGGTGAGTATACCCGGTCATGTAACACCGTCGTATACGCAGCTTCAATCTGTGTCTCAACGCGTCCATTAAGCTACCATGCGTAACTGACGGCTCGCTTCGCGCCACTGGACATCACGTGACCTTGCTGACCGGAAGTGACTCGTCGCTGCGTCGCACTGAGCATGCGCGTCTGCGATCTGTCATCAGCGCGTCTCAGACAAGTCACGTGACTGTTCAGGGCAGGATAAACAATCGTCGGAAAATACATCGTCTCACCCAGTGCCGGCGTATTATGCGGTAGTCCGCTAACGAGCTATAATATTTAATCAGAGCAAAAAACTTCAACAGCTTACAAAGCTATGTAAGGGCAGGTGCAAACAGCGTGCAATTATCTTTCACGGTCACCGAGTTATAGTCAATTTTGTCCAAAAATTCGTTGCCATGGCAACGGAGGTCATCATCATCATCATCATCATCGACAACCGTGGGCTCAATGCCCGTTGGTGTCTGACGCCATTCTTACTATCGCTGCCCACCGCTGCCTATCTAGGGCAGCGTGGCTTAACTCC
>Ga0209367_1004760_pt1 | contig 18832 bp, 14 predicted proteins | sample WorMetLIZISLAND2_FD_187412 | JGI IMG/M metagenome (GOLD analysis project Ga0209367, IMG submission 187412) | Marine gutless worms symbiont microbial communities from Max Planck institute for Marine Microbiology, Germany - Olavius geniculatus... ... | reverse complement strand
ATTGATCTGCCGAGTGTTGATTTATGCATTGCTCGTAGGCTTCACAAGTTTGTTCAGAAGTATGCTGTGACATACACATGGTCGTCTCTGTTTTCTTTTTAATATTGTCTTTTAGCTTAGGTTTTTTTAGTAATTAGCTTTTGCATTGTATTGTATTTTTTTACTGTCTGCTGCATCTTATTGCGATTAAAGATTATTATAAGAGGGAGTGCAGATAAACTCGGTCGTGGTAAACTCCGTCTAGGTAAAGTCGGTCTAGGTAAACTCGGTTCCGGTAGAGTCGGTCGATGGGACGGTGAATTCGGTCGAGGCGCGTGAGTCAAATTAGACATATTAACTGCACCCGTGTTGTAAGGGATGAATGGCAAAGACGTAGCTGTTGGATCTAATCAACAAACTGTCCTGTACAAAATGCAAAAAGAATTCGTGCTTATAATTAAACTTACTTTTAAATACGACTGATGCAATCATGATGTGCACGGTAAGACAACCGTTAAGCAAACGCAGTCGTTAAACAATGCCATGTTGTGTATAAAACTGTAAAACTAAACTGCCAAGCCTTGCTCATGGCGAACTTCAAGCTAAGTAGGCCAATACTGTCTCCGGTAACCGCCGTCTATGCACACAAAGCACGAACAACCTATGTGACATTGGCCTTTGACCTATGACCTTGATAGGCAATAGGCATTGTAGAGAGGTTGTAGAGGTACATTTTTATTGTCTGTCTGTTGGACACAGTATAAAATTACCTGATTGTCAGTCCGTGCGTGCGTACAACGTTTGAGGCGCCGTATCTCCATAACGGTGCACGATAGACACATGGTCGCAATGGACCACCCATAGGAAATGGCCTGCAGTTTTGACATTTTCTAAGAAATTGTACTGGAAAGATATACCACGAGCAAATTTATTAACAACTATGACACAAAAACATTATGCTTGCGTTTATGGCTTTTCGATCACTCAAGGTATCGACCAAGTTTACCGCCCCATTGACCGACTTTACCAGAACCCAGTTTACCTAGACCGAGTTTACCTAGACCGACTTTACCGGCTCCCATACGAGGCGGTGTTCTTTGAATGGACTGAAGTCAATATCGATTAGGCCTATATGTTAGATGATTCGCAACAACCAGCGTCGAAGGAAACAGAGCTTGTTGTCAAATGTCGACAAATTCAGAAGCAGGCACAAGCGTCAGTGATTGCTAATCATGCGTGGCAGCACAGCGCACATGGAACCGGATTTAATATTTTAACCTTCAACCCGACCGGAGCCGACCACACTCGATGATCCAGGAAATGGTTTTCAACCCTAATGCAAGTGTTTTTTTCCGTTGGGTAGCTTTGTGCGGTAAAAACGAGACCGCCTCTTCGCTAAACAGTTCGTAGTTTGAAAGTCGATAATCAAGGGCTGTTGCAAAATCTCGCAACGACGCTGAAAATTGACGATTAAAACGTTGACATCTGCTTGAAAAGTGACCTAGAGCAAGTGCCTGAATTGACTACGCAACTGTTACAGTTTACTGTACCACATAACCGCAGACAACGCTCGTCTTAACACAGTGCGCCTCTCACGAACGAAAACCGGCAGATTATCGTGATCTCGCAGCACACATTGGGATCGATGAAGCCAATACGATGCGGCATGGCGGTGATGTGATATGACGATGCGCATCATTCTCATCATCGTCAGCAGCAGCAACAGCAGCAGCAGCCGAGTTTGCATTCTCCAACAACGGTGCGCATGCAAGCCGCGATTGCGCCTATTGTTGATAGCAGCTGAAGCGACGGCAGACTAATTTTACGGTCGCCGCATGTCGCTGTCCAACTCAATTACCCAGCGATGCGGATAATTATTCGCGATTGTTTTTCGACTGTCGCGAAGGAAATCAGTTTCGAACTTTCTGCTTGCACTCGCTATCCGCGTCTATTTTTGTAGCCGACTGTACAAGTAACGGTCGAGCTATTGGTACGAGTTGTCGTCAGTCCGTTCGTCCGTTTGTCCATCCGTCTGTCACGGATGTATTGTGGCTAAGCTTCAAATCGCAAAGGAAAACTTTTTACACAAGTAATTACCCATGTGTGTTAAACTCCGGCATGCAAAATTTCAGCCATTTAATGCAAAAAAAAACATTTCTAAATTAGAGGTTGAATGGACGAGGGGGTAGGAAAATGTGCGTTTTTTCAACGAAAAACTAGTCATATCTCTAAAATGGCGAGAGATACGGCCAATATTACTATTAATCACTATAAGGAAGTGGCATACGCCCTTTCCGATGAAATGATAATCATCGACCTTAGATGACCTTGAAGATCACTGACAACCAGTACGGTCGGCCATCCTAGCGACAGCTTGGCTTCGTGTTTGTCTATGCTGTGTAAACGGAATAAGTTTGCGAATATTGCGCACTGCATAATTGGTCAGCGAACGTTGATGGCGTCTTAAATTGTGCTTTGGGCAATACCCAGGAGAGCAGTATTATGAGTAAAGAAAGCCCAGCGGATGGCATATGATTGTTTAGTAGTTATGTTATTTGCGCGTCTGTTACGATGTATCGATTGTTTCTTGTCTGTCCTGTTTATCGTCTTCTGTCGCGTAATGTTGCCATGCACAGAGTCGGGTGCGAGTTCGGGCGGTAACCAACGAGTTATCTACCACATTTACATTTACGAAATTATTGTATGCTTGCTAGATGCGACACAACGTCCGATATATAGACGAATAATCTGATAGCAACATTTTTATGTATGAATGTTTTCTGTTGCAGCAAATTGTAATTATTGCTGTATTGTTAAAGATATGCACACCTTTCATGCATATTTTGTTTTTAAGCTTTTTTTCGACTGATGCAGTAGCATTAACAAAAGCAATAAAAGTAAAAAATATCGATGATTTAGTTCTCTTTTGCTTTGTTCTTTATAATATTTTTTGACGTTTGTAGTGCACAACAGTTTGTATTAGTCTACGTATCATGTTTTCTAAATAACAGAATTGTTCAAAATGTTTTATTTTTTTAAGTTGAATAGCAGCCGATTGTCAGTTTTCTGCTGACACCAGAAAGTCCGTAAGAACGTGTTCATTTCTCACACATCAAACGCGAATCTACATTGAGAAATATTAATTCCATAAAACCGGGAGCGTGTCCTGTGTGTTATGACAGTGTTGCTAAAATGACAATTACCGTGTAACGCTACTTTCAGTCAGAATTGATTTGATGCTGGACACTTACATGGCAGACTGCCGGGAGTCTGTGGATACAGCAGCTCACGCAGTGACGCGGGACGGACGTTTGTGACTGTTGTAATTCATTTGATGGGACGCAGTCACGAACTGCCAGGCAGGCACGTCCGGACGTGCCGCATCAGTGCACTGCTCTCTCTGCCGTTGCAGCTGATGATGAAATAGTGTGGGGACTGATACCATTCGTAGACTTCGATGCTGCAGCACAAACTACGTCGCGTGTTTGTTTCTGTCATTTATCATGCAAAAGCAGTAGGCCTACGTAAACCATATTTATATAGATCTGTGCAAATATACGCATAAAAACCACAAAATCTGTGCCTGCTTTGGTTCTTTTACGTCCGTTTGACTTTGCCAGATCAAACGGGCAGCTTGTCCACCAGTTTTCTAGCGCAAACCGTGCATCATAAAACTTCGTTCTTGCTACTGCTGCTCATTGCCGCGCACAGTCATATGTCCACATGCACTGGTTTAATGTGAGATCGCGAAAACCGGACGCTTGCTGTTATCTCAGAACACAATTACCAGTCGACAAATTGGGCTTAGGCCTACGTTAATCACACTGCATGAGTGAATCCAATAAATCTGCTACCCGTCACGTCGCCGTCTGTCACACTGCGTAACCAACTCAAGTCGCCACATTCCGAACATCAAGTCAAGTCCCCGCTGCATTAAAATAACCTGCAGTCAATGTCAGGCCAACGTTTGCCGTGAGTCGTGACTCGTAACGTTCATGGATACAAATTTGCTGATCTTGAGGACTACGGACTGACTGACGGACGGACTGAGGTCATTCTCATATAGTCATCGTTTTTCGCATTCACGATCATGATCCAAGTTGTTAGTAGCTTGGAGCACCATTAGACGGAGGCTCTTGTGGATTGTGTGACTCGGTAGTCTAACGGTAACGTGTCGGAATTGTAATCCTGACGTAACTCAGAGGCGCAAATTCGACTCCGCATTAGGACACTGCCGGGTAACGACCTTAGGCAAGTTGTTTACACACACATGTGCCTCTGTCATCAAGCAGTATAATTTGGTACCGGCTTCACCGCTGGGACGTAAACAGGCACACCGCGCGATACACTGGCCCCGTATCCGTGGTTTCGCAGTGTTAAAACTGGTGTCTGCCTGAGGCCCTTAGGAAACGGAGATCAGCGCCGCCCTATGGGCCGTAAGACTCGGAAAGGACTTTACGTTTTTTTTATTTGTGGAATGAGTGAAGCTTGAGTGTAATAGGGTAACAGTTAAGAAGTTGAATGTTTGTGTACAATATACGTAGTCGCCATTTTGTTAATGTTTTTCGTTTTTATTGTGTTGTAACAAAAAATATTCAGTTATAAAACAGATTTCATCTTCTGTTTACATCCTTTATCAATTTGCCGCCTACAGCGACTGCAGTCTCAGCAACGATGTTGTTGACGTCGTCGCACTTCGCGTTTTCCCAATTTCTCGTTACGTTTTGAAGACTGTATATTTGGCGTGGTAGGTGTTGCATTTCGCTCACTTTTATTCAATTTGGTAATTAATTTTTGTGCATATACGTAACGAAGCTACATTAAAGTTTCGTGTTGCATTTGCACTGTAGCGTCATCGCATAGGGTGCAAACCAATTTTATATTTTTCTATGGGTCGAGTTAGGTCGCGGCGAGTAATGGTTAATCGAGCAGGCGTGGCTGCCTTACACGCCTTGCTCGTCCGTCCGTCGGTCCGTCCGTCTGGCATATTTATTTTAAGCTATGACCTTGAAATTTAATAGTTTTTTTGCGGTTGACGAAGCATATGTTATTGCAAAATTTCATGGAGCCAAGTGCAGCGGTTTATGAGTTATCATAGTAATAGAGAAACAAACGAACAAAAAAACTTAGCGACGATGCTGAAAACAATACTGCCGCGGATAGCAGGCCTAGCTAATGGAGATTAAGTTTTAGCCCGTTTAGTGTCGTAACAGTTTGGCCTGTATCTTTGGTCTCACGCATAATTGCGTGAAGACCGGACACGCTACGTTGACTCTCTCCGGTCTAATTAACCGCTACTTTTCTCAGCTGACACTGGGGCTGTCGGAGCTTATTTTCTATAGTCACCGGTCATTACGGCGACATCTTTCTGGAGCTGAGACACAGCCGCCATAGGCTGACAATGCTCACAGTTTAAATTCGAATTTGTCGACGTATGGGAGATATGCGTCCGAACACGCATGTTTATCTGCTGGAATGCTCTTCAGAGTTCCAAACATCTTTTTAAAATCAACACGCACTTTCTGTTTACTTCTAAACGCCAGCTTAAATATTGTTATTACTCGTTCGAATAGCACATGTTAGTTCGAGGTTATTTGCAGTTAACGTCTACGGCATATAAATATTCGATCAGCTACTTACTTAGTTACTTATTTTAGCTGATGCTGATTAATGCCGTTTGGTTCTGGGCTGTGTGGCTGTGACATCCAAAATCCCAGTTGGCTTGTCGCTGTTAGCCTACGTCAGTGTCACTGCTTTAGCGTCAAAATCACTCAGTCGGTTGTGTGCCGTTCAATTAACAGAACGCGTCCCTGTGGAACGAGGTTGCTGAGGACACGTAACGTAACGACTTGAAGACTAAACTGGGTCGGCTGACTGCCAGTTGGCACTAGCGGACAAGACGACAGCGACAGATGTGCTCAGGCAACCCCAAACTCCACTGCTTTGATTGTCATACTTTTTTAGAAGCTTGTTGCGCACAACAAGTTTCGCATCAAGCTGAACAAGAAACTCACAATCAGCGAGTTGTACAGTTAAATCTAATGAAAACTGAAAGCTTGCGACAAATTTGCAACACTTTTTTAGTTAATTTGCGTCAAGTTAAATTTTGTTTTATGCTTAGATTTTAAAAGCAGTTATTAGTGCAACTTTTATTGCCCAATTTCCGTCCCGTCGTACTGTTTGGGTACATTTTTCTATTTGCCGTTGTGCTTAAAACAAATCGTAGCCTAAACGATGACATATTTTTTCAGAGTCTATGACAATCGAAGTTCGCTACAAGTCGAAGTGTACATGTAGTGGAGTTTGAGCAGCTACAGCGCTGTCGGTTGCTGTCAGTGACGGAAGCATTGATCGAGGCGGATGCAACTCGCTCATCCCCCTCAGCCAGCTTTTAATTTGCTTATCACCGTTATTACTGCGTCAGTCCGGACCTACCGCATGCACTCGTGCCACGTCTTCACGTACATTGCGACTGCCACCTGTCAACGTATGAACGTTTAGCCAGCCTTCTGGGTTCCGTTGCCGAGTACAGAACCCTTTACGACGAAACTCCTCCTCTAAAATAGAAGCGCGATATTCACATCGATTTTATATATGTTGCAATAAGTGTACTGAATCTACTTTGTTTTCCGTGGCATATAACTCATATCGACATCACCGGCCTCCATGCCAGCGCTTCTGAAATCACGACTTAACGGCGCTATAAACATAATTTTTATATAATATAATTTTTGTATTTATATTTACCTGGCATGCTACATGTATATCGAAAGCACATGTTTAGCGGCGGAAGGAGTACTCTCGTAGCAGGGATTTCGTCGGGCCGTCCGTCGCGTCATGTTTGCATGCAATTATTTTCGGCTTGCCAACGATGATATCGACATCTGGCGAATGCTCGTCTAGTTGGCGCACTGATCGCTGAAATCAAGAAAATTGCGGAGCGGATGAGTCGATTAGACATAAAAAATTAATCACTTCCGTTTGCATTCTACCTGCAAGTGCGGACTAGGCCTATACATGTCTTCACTAGCGTTGCTTCGGCAGTTGCTGCGACCGGAAATTGGCTCTGCGTTGTATTGCGTCTGTCTGTCTGTCTGTCCACGTCGATTATGCGAATAAACACGCACAATGCTCATAAACAAAGAGGCCTAAATTACGAATCTGTTAGAAGTACATAAGAAATAAACAGCTTAAATAATAAACTGCAATTGTACTCGGTATTGCCGTGTTTATTCTGAAAACTATCCGGAAGTGAATACTGTATTCATTTCGACATTCACAACAAAACAGCGAATGATCACAACATTAAAGACAACAGGATTGATTATAGAAAAACACTAAAAACTGCTAAACAGGCAATGTCAGCGCTAAGAATAGTCCATGTTTAAGTACACGTTACCGTATATCTAATACGAAAAACAGTCACGAATGGATTTCAGGCTGAACTTTTTGTCGATTCTCCTGGAAAAGTCGATGAAAATAGTGGTTGTTTCGTGTAAGGGAAACAGTACTGGAAAATTATGTTTTTCAACATCGCAAGCGTACGATTTGTTTAAAACATTTTTACACGTTTTGATGTTATTTAAAAGTGTTCGTTTGAGATTTTCTATACAGATTTCTTTCGAGCGTAATCAGACTTAGAATGTCCCCGCTTCTGATTTAGTGCTTAAAACCCTAAACATAAATGGATTTCTCATGTAATTGCGCTGCATGCACGTATTATGTTTATTTCGGTATATTAAGACTTTATCTTCTGTTCATGTTCTGCGTACAATGTCGTCAAAAGAGCGCCACTGGAGATGCAGTGCCGGGAGACGTTGCAACTACCGGGGTATTGCACTCACTTTATAATAAGGTTATCTCAGGTTCACACCGATCTGTTAACTATTCAGAACTGCAGGCCTACTGTATGCCATAGCACGCACCAAACTTGCGTGATCGACAAAAGCTTTCGCAATCCGACAGTCTTTATTTTACTGTACGAGTAGATCTCCTCAGAGTTTCTCTACAATTTTAAACGCATTTTAAACCGAACTGTTTGATGTTCCGTACACGTGAACGTAAACACCTGGCTTATCTTCGTCTGTATGGGTGTTTAATTTTCTCACGACAATTTCGAAAAGGTGCACATTTTAAACGTTAAAGTAAAATGCTAATTGCGGATCTGCGGTATGAAGGTATTTAGCGACAGCTTGGAATCTTGGATTGTTTAAAATGATCGTTTCGTTTTTTTGTGGAAATAAACAATGTGATAAATTGCACTTACTAATTAGGCTACGTATCTAGATTTCTGGTATTTTTTTTATTTTGCAGAGTAGTGTTACGACACGTTATGTGATCACTCTAATGCAAACTGTACGGAAAATGTGTCTGTGAAAGAATAATTTCAAAAACTGGCCATTATTTTTGAAGGGCGGGAAGGGCAAAGTTACAACAAAAACTCGACGGTGCACGTTTTTGACTGACATAATACTGTTGTGATTTACGATGCCTGAAATTGAATTCGTGAAGTATGATAGGCCTATGTACTGTATGACACGCAGGCAAGAAACACGCTTGTGCTGCTGAAAAATGACAAAATCGAAACAGCGCAAACCGAGGGAACGAGCAGCGATGTCGGCGACAAACAAAGAACACTGCACGTCGAAGACACGCCAATGAAGGGGAACCTGTCCGACTCTAACGACGTAATCACGGTAATTTGTGCTTATTTTCTATGTTTTTTGAAAACAAGCAATCGGCTGCTTGTTTGTGTACGTGCGAAAACATTACCATTTAATGCGGCCGTCCTAACAAGCCGCATTACGGTTCTTGCCCGTCCGTCCATGTGTTTGTCTGTTCCGTACGGGCTCCTAAGTCGAGAACACACAAAACAGAAAGACCGAAATTTGTGTGAATGCTTGCTAGGCAAAACTGATCAGTGTGTCATTTTTTTACTTTAAAGGATCAAAGGTAAAACTCACAGACACACATTTGATACACTTTATGTTCGCTTTTTACTAATATTTACAGCAATGCAATATCAGTTTTACTTCCGTCACACACACAGTTGTAAGGTGTTTACACAATGAAGCAAACATGAAGCAAACATTAAGCAAACTTAGAGCAAACGTCGTGCACGTTTATATCCAATACATTTGCTTCATGTTTGCTTCATCGTGTAAACACCCTATTACCTAGAAATATTTTTGTGTCAACATTAAAATTTCTAATATAATCCTGTTTTCGTATGCCATCTGCAACAGCGAGTTCAGATTGACATTCTGTTAACAATAAAGAAATGAGTGAGTGAACGACTGGTGTGTTGGTATGTACAGTCGGATGAAGACCAGTTGCAGTCGGGTGCAAGCGACGACGACGGACAGACGACAGCAGGGGACGGTCTTGACGGTGACGCCCAGGAGACTGCGGCGGTGCGAGTCCCAGTCTTTGGTCGTCCGCCGGCGTCCGCCGTTCCACGCTGCGTGATCCTCCACTACTCGCCGTTCAAAGCCGTCTGGGACTGGATCACCCTGGTGCTGGTCATCTACACGGCTATATTCACGCCGTACGCGGCGGCGTTCTTACTCGGTGAGGGCATCACTCGCAGACTGCCGGCCGATGACATCGAGCACCGACCAATCAACTCGACCCACCTCGCACGACCACCCACCCTGATCACCGGGTACTCGCTGCACCCGCTGTTCGTCATCGACTGTTTCGTCGACATCATGTTCATTGCCGACACAATCATCAACTTCCGCACGACTTACGTCGACGACGGAGAGGTCGGTCGGTCGATCACGCCGCACTTTCGTTTTGTGGGAACGCCAGAACGTTATGCCAGAATGTCCTGCAGTGTCAAACTGCTGTCTTGATATAATGATGACGATGAACTCTCAAATATTGCAAATGGTCAACTTAGCCTTCCATTCTTCCGGGGTAGGTGAATCGAGTACCGGCCTGTCTTGCTAAGGTTATGGCCAGGCACGTTTACCTGTGTCGGGTGGCAGGTAACGCTGTGATCCCAATTGGCAGATGACGTTTCGCAGCTCCGAGATGGGTTTTTATGAAGAGCTATACCATTTAACTATTTAACCATTTAACCATTTAACCGTTACTGCCGAGATAAAACGTTAATAAATTGAAACTACATAGCGGTTTTACGCTCGTATTCAGTAGAATTGTCCAATTCTGCAATATATATATTAATCTGTTGGATATACTATGCAATTATGCCGTCATGCCTGCCTTGATTTTGTGTAACATATTTGTATCTATCTCGGGTTCTGTCGTCGGCAACAGGACTGCACCATTATTGCTTACTTATAAGTGCTCGTGGGATATTAACTGTGTAATATTATTATTGTTTAATGACGCGACCAGCTGAGCAGTTCGCGGTAGGAAGATGGTTTGTGATGAATGCAACGCTGACAATTTCTTCCGCTCCACTGCTGAATCATTCTTATCTCATAAGCCTACGACTGTAAATATGGATCATTTAAATACATCAGAGTTGACTATTCGCTGAGATAACGCCGTTGCTATGGAGCTATATGCCAGCCGTGCGTATACGTTGCTGTAATGCCGTCATCAGATTCGATCACTTCATGTAAATGGACTCGTATGTCATTTACAGAGTGATGTCTGACAGATGTCTGTCCTGTAGATTAAGAATTTGTGACTGTTTTAAATTTGTAAAAAGTCTCGAATTTAACCAATTCAAAAATGGTTGAAATTTCTTTTTGCACATATCTGATAACCAGAACTTTATAATTTTTTTTACATTTTTAAAATTCAAGTTTTCAAAAACGTGGCCACACTACATTATTTTATAAACCAAACCTATTATTATGCGGCCTTTCTAATTGACATTATTGCAGTATATGTGTCACAGAAACTTATTGGGAACTTTTTTATCGGCCCACCCAGTACGCGTATATTTATGTCGTGAATGGGTGGTTGTGGCGGGCAGGTGGTGACGAGTCCGCGGAAGATTGCTGTCAACTACGTCAAAGGATGGTTTATCATCGACGCCATCGCAGCCGTGCCGTTCGATCTCATTCTATTCACCACCGGAACCAGTGACGTCAGTAGATAGGCTACTTATTACTTATCACAACTAATAAAAAATAACGCTTATTTCAAGCTTAAAACATTTTTACGAATTTCTCGGTTTACAACCACATGTTAGTTATATTTAACATTGGTACTAAGTCTCGTACATTGCGACTTTATTAAAATCAGCGCCTCTGAAGTCAATCGATATACTGGCGCTATACAAACTCGTTTATTAGCCTATTATATTTATTATGGAGAGTGTACAACTTTTAAGTTTTTAAGTAACCGCCATCGTAGGCGGGCGTTGATTTTTTATATTAAGACTGGTGATTACTTGTAGCTATAGTTTATTAATTGTCTTCTGGTAAAAACCTTTAATAAACCTGAGACATACGTTGTATTTCAACTAAAATATAATCCTTACTTGTATAAGTGGATGTTGTGAGAAATCACATATTAACTGATTAACTACAGAGACATTTGGCTGGTTCTATACGATGCATAGATGAGTTAACGCTTATGGTTTTGGTCAGATGTGTATTAGCGACCCAGAAGAGCTTAATGCAATTCGTCATCATGCGCTACATCGGGCGGCAAGCAAATGCAAGCGGCTACGTCATATAAATCAATAATTTATTTAAATTTTTGTTATATCTGCAGATAATCCCCGCGACAAAACGCAGCGGCTTCGCAGCGTCTGAAATCCGTTTAACAGGTTTTTCGCGTTTTTCGTGAAACAAGCGTAGTGTTAATAGGCTACGGGAAATTTGTATTCGGCAATAAAAGAAAACGAGTACAAAAATAAATATCTTTTGGTTGCAGTATAACACTGCTACTCGTATTCACATGGACTGAGTGAGTTTTGGAAAACTGCTCTTCAATTTGAGCGAATAGAATGTTGATGATGATTTTGGACTGTACAGACGATGACTGTGACGGGGCTGATGAAGACGGCACGTCTGTTGCGTCTGCTGCGTGTGGCGCGACGCGTTGACCAGTACTCGGAGTACGGTGCCGCCGTTCTGCTGCTGCTGATGGCTTCTTTCATCCTCATCTCTCACTGGCTTGCGTGCATCTTCTATGCCATCGCCTTCTTCGAGCGACCGCGTCTGGACGCGCCCATTAGCTGGCTGGATCAGCTGGCTGGCAGGTCTGGCACTCCGTACCTGGCGAATGACTCGACCAGTGGCCCTGATACTCGGTCCCGCTACATCACGTCGCTCTATTTCAGCTTCACCATCATCACCAGCGTCGGGTTCGGTAACGTCGCAGCCGTCACGGACGCCGAGAAGATATTCACGATATTCGCCATGCTGCTTGGCTGTAAGTCGCATCAATCAATCGGTTAATCAGTTTGTAAATGTGTAATTTTAAGCGCTCAGTCTTCCTCATAAATATGCTGCTGAAGTCGGTTTTAACTTACGGACGTAACACGAAGCGTTCTTCGCAAATGTCGAAATATTTTAAATTTGTGTTTCGTGTTTGTGTTGTTTAGATTGCGCTTGTCAATTTTTCATTAAACGAATATGACGACTGTGATGACGATGATGATGATGATTGATGATCCCCCCGAAACAGAGTTTTCAAAAGCGCCTGTTACAAATGGGGGTGATCAAAAGGCTATGTTTTAAGGCTTAATTTAAAACATTGTCTACCGGTATTACGGTTTCTTCGGATCTATATTACGCCGGCTTTCCTATTTGTTTTATTTTAACGTTAAGGCAGCGGCCCATGTAGTGTGCGATAAAACCGAAACAATTACAAAATAATAAAATCTAAAACTGGCAGTACTTTTCATACCTTCGATAAATTACAACAAAACCGAAAAAAAATCGCACGTGATTCGCAGCAGTGTTTTCTAGATGCTATGTAAATAGCGGCTTAGCGCCAGTCTTCAGTTGTCCGTTGCACTGTACTATTTGTGATGCTGTGGTGTTGTCAGTTTTCTGTTGTCTGCTGCACTGCATGCAACAAGATGTCGGAATTAAACAGACCTATGTGAACGCGTGTATAGCGCTGATGAGCGCGGCGATATTCGGCAACGTATCTTCGATGATGCTGCGCGTCTACCAGGGCACCGAGGACTATCGTGAGATGCTCACCAGCATCCGAGAGTTCATCCGCTTCCACTTCATTCCCAAGCCGCTGGCGACGCGGCTCATCCAGTCGTACCAGCATACCCGAGCTTACACGCACGGAGTCGATATGAACAGTGTGCGTATACTGACTCAATAATCTACGCACGAGCGCTAAATGTTGACAAAAATTATTCGACTGACCCTGGGAATGAACCATTGCATTTTTGTCTGTCCAATGCAATGCATAGCATTGGACAGAGTATAAAATAACCTTAGTGTTTGTGCGTCTGTGCGTCCGTGCGTCTAACTTTTCTTAAACTTCTCTTCCTTCCATATTCCCCTTCCCTTTTCCTTCTACTTTCGCCTTCCCCTTCCCTTCCTCTTCTCCTTTTCTTTTTCCTTTCCCTTCTCCTTTCACTTTTCTTTTTCCTTCTTTCCCTTTTTTTCTTTTCCTTTTTCTTCTTCTTTTCCTTCTTTTTCTTCTCCCTCTTTTCCCCTTTCTTTTCCCCTTTCTCTTTACCTTCTCCTTTCCATTACCTTCCATTTCCCCTTTTCCCCCCTCACCTTCTCCTTTCCTTTTCCCTTCTTTTTCCCTTCCACTTTCCCTTTCTTTTCCTTCTCCTTTCTCTTCCTTTTTCTTTTTCCCTTTTTCTTTCTTTCTTTTCGTGCCAACGTCCGTGCGTCCAACATTTGAGGCGCCATATCTCCATAACGGTGCCAGATGGGCGCATGGTCACCATGAACCACCGATAGGAAGTCGACCCCCGGGAGTCGAATGGTCACGTGATCGATGACGTCACGTGACCCCAAAAAAGTCAAGTTTGTGACCCCATTATCTTTGAGGCGCCATATCTTCACAAAGGGGCAAGATAGACGCATGGTGACGATGGACCATTTATAGTAAAACCCTAGTGACGAATCGAATGATTATATCGAAATGCATTGGACAGACTCCGTGTTCGTATGAACATTATCTTGTTTGGACAAAAAAAAATACTTAGCCTAACACGAACTTTGCAACGGGAGCGAATCGTCCAATGTGAAAGAGCGAATCAGCCAGGGAGTAAAATTGCCCGAGGGCAAAAAAAACAGACACCCGCTTGTGCCGGTAACGGCGAGCGTTTTACCGCTAGAGCATTAGTAATGTGGTCACCGCTAAAATATATATATAATGTGCACAAGTTCGTTAGTCAAACTTACGGAAAACAGGAAAAAAATCACACGTAGGAAAATCTCTGAAATGCAATCTACAAACATCGTACGATAACTCACTAATTGTAAGTTGTCGTCTTAAAGAAAAAAAGGAACGTAAAAAAACTTAGGAAAATCTCGGGAATGCTTTAGAAAAATTTCCAGAAAGTTTTCTTCTTCATTTGTCCCAGTATCAAAATGACATGGAAGGTGTGCATTTTAAAGTTGGCTACAGCCCACAGTAGTAGGCCTACGGTAGTTTGGGTAACAAAATATATTAATCCGCAGATTAGAATGTGTACGTGTTGATACTATTAGTAGGTTTATACGCAATTGAAAGCTTGCATTTTTAGATGCTCAAGTTCGTGCTTCAATTGCAACATGTACGGTTAACTAAACTTCGAACGAACGAATGAATGAATGAGGTATAAACATTGCAGGTGCTAAAGAGCTTTCCGGAATGTCTGCAAGCTGACATCTGTTTACACCTCAACCGAAACCTACTCAGCAGTTGTCCCGCGTTTCAAGGCGCAAGTCCAGGTTAGTGACTGGGCTTTCTGTGTACAATTCTTCTTCTTCTTATGGCATACTCTTCCAGAGCGTAGCCGTGTCCACGATGTGGCGCCAGTCCGCCCGCCCAGAAGCTTTTCTCCAGGCAGAAGAAAGACCAATGTTCAGAGGTCTCAGGTCTGCCTCCACGAACGTAACCAGGTGTAACTGGGTCTCCCTGCGGGCCTTCTCCAGTCCGGGGGAGGCTTGCGTATCGCGGCAGCAATGGCACGATGGTGATCTTCGTCAGGAGAGCTGCGGGCGATGTAACCGAAGAAACGGAGCCGTCTGCTTGTAACTATGCTGGAGAGCGGCTGGTACACTGTAATTCGAGCGGGACCGGACTTCATCACTGGTTATGTGGCGGGTGTATGGGATCCTCAGAATCTTGCGTGCACAATTAGGGCGACATAATCGACGCATTTTAGTTGTCTATGCGAAAATATTCTGCTTTATCGTTTAGCAAACAGTACTGGAAGATGACGCACGTTATTTTTTCAGATAATACGAGTTGTCTTGTAAGCCTATGTTAAACTAACAAACGCATGCATTGAAACTTGTCATTTCTACTGCTGTTGCTGACACTGACAGGTTGTCTTCGGGCGTTGTCGACAAAGTTCAAATCCTCGCACGCTCCTCCCGGTGACACCCTGATCCACCCGGGTGACATACTTGACGCTATCTACTTCGTAGCACGAGGTTCCGTCGAAATATCGCGAGATGACGTCGTCATGGCCATACTCGGTAGGTGGCAGCACCTTCCAAACATTCGCATCAACGGTTAAACGATACTGCCGATTATGCGGTCCTCCTAATAGAGCGCATTATGGCTCCTGCACACCCAAACCCGCTGAGAGGGTGGGGTAGAGGGTAAGTTACCCAGGACCCGCAAAGTTGGGAGCCCCGCCATCGCTCAAAAATACAAAGTACACCAGAATGCGCCATTTTAGAAAAAAATTAAAAAAATTTCTCCCTTGAGGGGCCCCGCGAGAATGTTTTCCCGGGCCCCGCGAGAATGTTTTCCCGGGCCCCGCTGTGGCTCTCGACGGCCAGTGCCCGTCCGTTTGTTTGTATGTCTGTCCTGTACTAGCTCGGGCATTTAACTCGGTAATTAAAAAGGTAAAAAACATAAATTTGCGATGAACGTTTACCAGAGCAGAAATATTAACCGATGTGCCAACTTTTAGTCTAAAGTCAAGGTGATCGTCAAGTCCACCGGCGTCAAAAAACTCTAGGAAGTGCCGCATATCTAATGTTTATGCTAAACTAGGGATACTAGTGACAGATCAGCGACTGTCGGCGGCTCAGGAGCGTCGGGCGGACTTCAGCATCGACTTTAAGTTATTGTTAGGCTTAGTTTACTGTCAGCGCTCAAGACTCTCGCTAACTGGTCAAATGGCGTGATTTTTGTCGGCATTTGTCGTCGACATCTTTGTTAATTATGCAGATTCGCCTTTGATATTTCGTAATTTAGAACTAGTAACTCCAGAAAAACTAGATTGTGTAAAGTATACGCGCAATTGAAAGATTTTGTTTGTAATTTTTAAAACATTTATTGTTTGGGTTTATCATTAGGCAAGGGCGACATATTCGGCGAGAGCGTGCAGGAAATGTATCTGACGCAGCGAATGACGTCATATCCGGTACAATTTCAGCGCAGCGGCGTTCAGCCTATGATTAGTGTAAGCAATGGACACGGCAGTGCTATAGCCAAGTCGTGCTACGCCGTCACGGCTATATCGTACTGCGATCTTCATAAAATTAGCCTCAGCGATCTTGCCGCTATACTTGACGTCTACCCGGAGTTCGCCAATCAGTTTCTACACAGCTTCTACATCACATTCAATTTGCGCCAGGTCAGCATTCGCCAACGTTCTGTCATTCTTCGTTATCATCATTATCATCGTCATTTATCGCCGTGGTTATGGCCGTGGTCATTTTATTAGTCACATACTAGACTGCATATACAAAAAATGAGCTGTGTTTACTTATAAGCAGAAGAAACAACAACAGTTACGACAGAAAACACACGAAAACGTGAATGGTGCAGCTAGAGTTAGCCTACATTCGAAATTTGATTGCAGAACAAGTAAAAAATTAACTCAGATAAACCACAGATTGCATGTAGAATTATGCCGTATGCGTAACAAATATCAGTCAAACGTGGCAATATTCTTGCACATAAAAGAGTGAACAATTTGATTGTTTTTGCTGATTTTACTGGTAATTTGTTACAGAGTAGTTATGCGAGTAAGCGAGTGCGTTCGAGCGGTAACTCGAAGACGCTGCGGCATATCCGACTGAAGCGACCGCGACTGCAGAGCAACAGAACGCTCTCTGACGGACAGACGACCATCTATTCAGATTCTGGTCTGTATATAGTCGCTGAATCAACGCAGTTTATGTTTACAATACATTTTAATCAGAAAAGTTTTAAGGGGAGAAACTAGAAACGATCAGAGATCTCATATTTTCGCCGATAACAGTGCTGTCATCTGACAGCTTAATATAGCTGGAATACAAGTATATATTTGTTAAAAATGATTCAGGACAAAAAATGAATTACTTGTTTCTTGGCCCACTCGTCCAAAAATTATTTAAATTGGTTTAAATGTTTTTGACAAATATAACGGACAAACAAAGAGACAAACGGACAGACTCTAAATATATATACTAACTTGCTTCTTTGGCGCAAATTGCTCAGCAGAGCCGCAACCAAAGAATAGAAACAAAGTGACTAAAGCTTAAAACTGTTTCACTGTGCCGATGCTTAATATAAACATATTGTGCGTAACTTTAAACTTGTATGATTTCAAATACAGTTTCAAATTGTATTACGCAGAGTGGTTCGAAAAAGTAAAACCAATAAGGTAACGTAAACAGTGACCTATTATTATTATGATTTGCAAGTGTATTGGAAAGTTGTTTTATTTGAAAGAACTGTGTAAGCTGGTCAGTATTTACAGGCGTCATATTTTATTCAATTCCTGCGTTACTCTGTTACTTGTTCCATTTCTCTCATTTTAGTTTCGTTAAAATGGTTTTATTTCTTTCAGTTTATGTCAGTAACGTAACCAGGACCTGGATGTAGGGGCACTTGTAGGATGAGGTGTGGATGCCGGAGAAAAAGTCTGGGAGAGAGCTTTTCGATTTCTTAACTAAAAATGAAGTGTTTTGGTGCATTTTAGCACTATTTTGAGTAACTAAGTAAGCTTCTAGGGAGTACGTGCTCCCAGTGCTCCCATATGTCTACGCCAGCGGTTTATGTGATCGAATAATTAAACTGGCAGCTTGTTTGTCAGTTTTCCCGTGTATCGATTGTGTTGGTGCGGTGTGCAGAGCAGCTGACAGCTCGTCAGCGAAGGATGTCGTTTGCTACCCGGCACGGACACCTATCAGTTCCCGGACCCCGTGCCGCCATGAGCTCACTCGAGCTACAGGGCTCCAGTCAGGACGAAGGACCACCCACGCCTTCAATCCTCGTCATGTCTCCACATCAAGCGACCGCCGACAGCGAGCACGGACATCTTCAGCCTGAAGCCGGCGACACACGCAACAAGTCGACAAAGTCTACCAAGAGTGGACGTCGGCGGAAAAACACTAAACTCAGCGGTGCGTACGTGGCCGTCCTACATGCCTTGTTCGTCCGTCGGTCCCTCCGTCTGGCATGCCTGCGCTTACGGGTTCCTAACTACAGAACGGACAGAACCTCCCAGGCAGCAAAAGTGTGCTAATTTTTAGCTGAGACTGTTAGAAGTCAGGCGGACGACCGCACAATGTCGGCACTTGGCTGACATCGTTTTCTAGTGATCATTGTTGTATTGCAGGGAGCGCGAGGTCATTACCAGACCGGTCCAGTGCTACCACTGTCGTTCTGATGAACCAGACCTCAGCACGCGCAGCAGCAGATCGTCGACGGTCGCACGTCTCCAGTCTGCAGACCACAACCAACATCATCATCAACAACAACAACAACCCGCCGACCACTTCACCAT
>Ga0209367_1004759_pt1 | contig 18832 bp, 13 predicted proteins | sample WorMetLIZISLAND2_FD_187412 | JGI IMG/M metagenome (GOLD analysis project Ga0209367, IMG submission 187412) | Marine gutless worms symbiont microbial communities from Max Planck institute for Marine Microbiology, Germany - Olavius geniculatus... ... | reverse complement strand
GATTGGCACCGAGAGCAATGACCTTGGATGACCTTGAACACCAACATAGAAGTTTTATGGATTTTTGGCGATTTTGAGCTGCGAGACACATTTCAAGAGCGATATTGTGACGAAATCAAAACTTACAACGACAATTAAGCTGTGTATGAAATTTTCAGCACTGAACGTAGATTTCAACGGTACAAGTCACGACCTTCTACAGGGTGCGGCAACAAAGTGGACCCCTAAAGTTTTTCGCCGTTTTCTCAGCAACCGTTTGGGATTTCAATATGACATTTTACAGCTTTATTTAGTGAAACCTTCTACATCTAATTGTCAAGTAAAATGTGATTTTGTTGAAAAAAGACAAAGTTATGGACTTTTTAACATGACCGCCTACAGATTTTTTTAGCATTAAAAATGTTCAAACTAAAAATGATATTTAATTTTCAAAAACTGGTTACACGTTACTGCCGATGATGTCACAGTGACGTTGTGATAAACAATCATTTATAACGTTTATATATTATCACTAAATTATTGTTCCTTTTAAAGCAATCGCCGGCTGCCCACCGGATTCATCTTCCAGCAAGACGGCGCGTCAGCACACACAACGCGCAACACCGCACAGCGCACAGAACTGGCTGCGGGCCAGCGCTGTCCAGATATCATCACAAAAGGCCAATGGCCTCTAAATTCGCCGAATGTAAACCCAATAGACTATCACGTATGGGGTGCAATGTTGGAGGCTTACCGCAAGCTTAAAACAAAGCCGAAAACAAGCGCCGAACTCAAGAAAGCGTTTCAGGTTATTTGGGACAACCTGCCACAGGGACTGATCGACAAGGCTGTAAAAGATTTCTCAAATAAGGTGACTGGAGGCTGGTGTTGTAGCTCGGAGCTGGTGGTGAACACTTCAAACATTCGCAGTGACAGTGGAATTCTGGCATCTGATCATCGTTCAACGATGTTATTAAATTGGTGTTGTAGCCGGAACATTTTTGAATGCTGAAAAATCGGTAGGCGGTCATGTTAAAAAATCTGTAACTTCGTCGCTTTTCAACAGAATCAAATTTTACTTGGCAGTTGGATGTAGAAGGTTTTGGTAAAAAAATCTGTAAAATTTCAAATTAAAATTCCGAACAGTTGCTGAGAAAACAGCGAAAAACTTTAGGGGTCCATTTTTTTCTGCCGCACCCTGTAGGTTCGAGGAAACCTGCGCACGAGTGCATCAAAAGCGGTATCCCTTAAAAGTCGTTATTTTACCTCTGTTGCTCAGTCTAGCGTGAAAACGGTTGCAGACTGGCATGGGCATGCATGCTGCCTATCACAACAAACAACAATGACGAGAATTTTAGTCATATTAACATCGATGACCTTGAAAGAATGTTTTTTTCATTGTTTTAGCGATTTTCGGCTGCGGTGCACAATTCAAGAGTAAATTTCGACGATAACTAAGATAACTTGCGAACAAGAAGTGCTATAGCCTAGCTTTCGCACGTCTCCCGACCATTAGCTCAAATTTCTTGTACATGTTTGCCAAAATTGACGAATTTTGGCAAGCAAAAATATTTTGTTACATTACAGAGGTATGACGCATGGTAAAATCATTTCATTTGATTCTTTCATCGTTAACGTAATAAAGGTGTTGTACTTCATACCACATTTTTGCAAATCTAACGCAAACGGCGACAGAAACTTTCGTTATGCGAATGTACCATTGCGAGCGCAATAATTTATTATTTAGTTTATCTCGGATGCACAGTATTTGGTAAAACGGCTTGCGTGGGGCCTCGTACGGCGAACTTTGTTCGACGGTGCTGCCACCTCGGCAATTGGTTTGCGACGTCCAGCAATTTTTTGCACTAACGCTCTGTGGCAAATGATTGATTGATGGCATTCATGACTTGTAAATTTTGAGGCTCGTGACAGCAACAGTGCCGTCGCATTCAACTTGTCGCAGAGGCGGCGGCGAGAGGGGAGGGGAGGGGTTTAGACTTCCGAGGTTCGGGGTGTGACTCCGGTACGCAGTGCAACACTTTCTGCAGTGACAATACTAGTCCTGCTCTCGTAGAATTACGCGTATGAGTTTAAATTAAGGCTTTGCCGGGCCCTAGGCCAATCCCGTTCCTGTCCCTTTTCTTTTCTCCTTCCCTTCCCCTTCGCCCTTTTCTTCTCTTCTTTCCCTTCCTCCCCTTCTCTTTTTTCCCGCCATTCCTTGCTCTCCTTCCCCTGATCCTTTTCCCCTGTGTATAACAGGTTTTCCTGGGTTGTGTTTTGTGCACAGTGTTCACTGGACAAAAGCCTAAAAATTTTCTGAAAAAACTGCCCGATATTTTTTTGTCAGTCCTACTAACGACAGCAAATAAATTTACTTATTGACTATTTGCTTACAGGGCCTATCAAACGGTATAAATATTCACTTCCCAGGTGCGCTATATTGGTTTCGGTTTTGTTTTACCTGTGTTAGTGTAAGTGTTTTTTAACGTTTATTGAGTGCTGCAGAGGTAAAACAGATGCAGCTTCATTCGGTTACTAGTAACTTAGCGTACCGGTACTATAGTCTTAACAGTGACAACACTAGTCCTGCTCTCGTAGAATTACACGTATGAGTTTTAGCACTGATTATAGTGCTTGTGCACCTTATTGTGTATGTATTGGGCGACTTCACTTTTTGACTTAGACTTTCGCCGAGCCTTTTTGCTGAGCCAAAGCTAAAGCTAAACGCTAAAGCGAAACTTACCTTTTTCGCCACGTGGGTTTTTTCGACCTCAAAAATACCCACACATGTGATTCTCGGCACAGTTTGAGCAGCCATTACTGCTGAATTAGCTGCAATATTTGTCACCTGAATCAACTTTCCACAAGACTGGCATAGACACTGTAGGAATCTATTCAAACAGCTATAACTTGTGCATGTTTCTGGGTTTTATCCCATGCTGAAAATCGCAATTTTTAGGTCTCGGCATTCTGAAAGGCCAAGTTTGGTACCCAATATCATAATATTTTAATGACATATTCCATGTTTTTAGTCATCTAACACATCTGTACTATACGTTCTGTTAATCCTGTAAATTTCATGATCCTGGCTGCAGTGGTAGTGAAGTTATTGACTGTTAAAATTTGCTACATGTTAACAGATGCAAATTTCGGAGCTCAAAAATGACTAAAGTGGCCTCATTCAAACATCCATAATTCAAAAAGTACTTGGAATAATGAAGTAAAATTTTGTACAGTGCCTACAGGCATGTTTACAAGTATTCCATTAAATTTTCATGCAATTCGGAGATGGTCACCCGGATGACTATGGCTGATTTCAAATGGAATGACCCTTTGCACTAATTTTGCATGCCGAGGTTTAAGACACAGGGCCTGTTATTTGTGTAAAAGTTTTCCCCTACGACCTAACGCACAGTACATCCATTATAGATGACAGATGACAACTCGTGTACCATAAGCTCGCCCGTTAAGTAAGTATGGTTGGCTAAAATGATAACAAATCTAAAGTCTACTCATTCTGACATATTAGACAGTTATAGAGAACTCAAATACAGCCTAGCATTAATAGCAATTTGCCAACTTCAAATTTACAGCAGAATCAGTTAAAATGTTTGTTGCTGTTTAATTACATTGTTGGTCACTAATAATTGTAGGATGCTCGTGATGTCAAGATGCGTTTTGGTTTCAAAGTGTTCATGTCAGCCTGGTTATCAAAGAGACTGCGATCACTACTGAATACATATAGTTCGTTGGTGCTCCTTGGAATACTGTTAGCTTTAATTGTTTGCATGAATATCCTGATAGCTAGTCTACACTATCCATTCACACTGCTGACAGTCCATGATACCGTCAGCGCTGATGTCACATTATATCCAGTCTGTTCCAAGCAGGACAGCAATGCAACTCTAGTCAGATATGACATTCTGAAGCCACAAAAAAGACCAAACTTTGAGTGCATTAACACAAAGACCAGTCCACCAGTTACTGTATGCCTGTTTGACATCTGGCATGATGTGTACGTATCGAGAAGTCTTCAGTCAGCTGGAATTTGGGAGCCTTATCTTGTCAACGAGTTTACGGAGGCTGTCAGGCGTGGTGGCCCTGAAGCTGGGGTCTGTGTACTTTCTATATGTTTATACCAACTTTCAGATAGTTTTACATTCCTGGTGCTATCGGATGTTATAATTTTGGCAGAACTAATTACTAGAGCTGTCAAAGCGTTAATTTTTTTAATGCATTAATTAACGCATCATTAGTGCACCCAGGCCCATCGAGAAGGAGAGTAGCGGGGTAGGTTACTCCAGGCCCTATGACGTTTGGGGGCCCCGCCTGTACAATATAGATAGTTAGAAACACATTCAAACGTTTAATCAATAATAACTGCCGTCATAGCTAGCATAGAAATCTATTAACTTGTCATCAAAATAATTATTTATTTACAGTAGTGATAGAACGGCAACTACACAGTGGCGGCGCCAGCGGAGCAAAGGAGCCAGGTCATTTCCAGGTCAAAAAGTCCTCCATCCAGGTCAGGTCACCCGGAGTCCCGGACACTGCGAAGCATGCCTGACCCAGTGGCGTACGTAGCAAATTGAGGGGCCTCGTCTTCCTTCCTTTTCCCTTATTTTTCCTCTCCTCACTTCCTTTTCATTCCCCTCCTATTTTCTTTTTTTAATTTTCACTTTCCTTTCCTTTTTTTGCACCCTTTCCCTTTTTCACTTAGAAGTAGAACCCATAAAATCTAGCTAAGGTCTGAGGAGCGCTGTAGCTCCCTCAGTGCCGAAATCGAATTTGATGCATACACAAAGTTGAACTTTGAAGTTAAAAATACAACAGAAACATAGTTGCTGAGGTTCGAAAATCAAAATGCGTGATATCAGTCCTCTCTCTCCCCTTTCCCTGTCCCCTCTTTCCCTTTCCTTCAGTTTTTCCCTGTCCTTTTCCCTTCTCCCTCTCTGTTCTTTCTTGATCACGACTGCCGTACAAAATTATGTATAACAGAGAAAAAATAGAAATGTGTGAGATAAAACTTTGGCAGGAGGAAAACGTGGATGGACTCAAAATGCGCGAGACTTGTGCAAGATGCGTGACACTTGGCAGGGCTTCAGAAGTACCATTTAAAATGCAATCATATTATAGCAAATTTACAGCGTGACGTTATCAACAAGGAACACGCAACCGTTTAATGAAACTGTCGAAAATTGGAAACAATGTAGAAAGCAGAATGTTATCAAGCAAGTCAATAAACTACGCAATAAAACCCCGCAAGCAGTAGGCCATTACGTGGCTAAAAACTGTGTTGCTGCAGATTGTTTTACTGTCAAAATAAAGCAAATAAAACGATCAAATATCTGAGATATGGTAACATTTTAAAAAATTTTCTGTTTACATTATTAGTGAGGCAGGGCGGGAGCCAGGGAGTGGATCTTTCAGCCAGGTCATTTGACCTGGCTCGCCCTGGTGTAGTGCCGCCACTGCAACTACAGTGTAGTTACTTGAATTCATTCAATTGTGAAATAATCGTAGTTTAACGGAATATTGGAACTTTTGCTTCACGGAATATAGTAAATTAACATCAATTTACGTATGTGCGTTAATTATTTTAACGCGCGTTAATTTTTTTAACGCGTATTAACGTGTTAATTTGACAGCTGTACTAATTACAGACAATTAAGAGCTGTAACTCTGCAATAATGTATTTTCCCAGCAGATGACAAAGTAAGAATGAGAACAATTGCATTTTTTCTGTGGTACATATACATACATACATACATACATTCATAGAAACGGAGATCAGCGCCGACTTATGGGCCGTAAGGCTCGGGAAGGACTTTACGTTTTTTAACGTTACATATACATAGATAGTGTTACATGCTGAGCTTATGTGCCATTTAGACAAACTTGGTCAGGTACAGAAGTGTAGTGGTATTTAACTTATTTAGCTTTCTTAACATTTGATGTGTGTACTGCTGGTGAGTAAATTAAGCTGGTATTACTGTTTGATGAGCAGGTGTTAGACATTGGTGCAAACATTGGCTACTACGCTCTGTTGGCAGCTAAGATGGGACAACAGGTTGTTGCGGTGGAGCCCGTACTAGACAGCATTCGGCGACTTCATCATGCTGCATACATCGAGGACGTGACGGAACACATCACAGTCGTCTACAATGGAATTGCTGACGTGCGCACGAGAGCCACACTGAGGCAAAGTGGACATAATCAGGGTGACTCCAGGATTGAACTACGGGTATGTTCGGCATGTGTTTATCAGTGGCGCTGTGGCTGGGGAGAGGGGGGCAAAGGAGCAATTGTCCCCTCCTAAAGTTTAAACTGTCATAAAATTGACCGAAAATCCTCTTATCCAAAACATTTTCCCACAAAAATGCAAAATTTGAAGCTGAAAACCCCCCATTTTGGGGAATTTTGAGGCAAAATTTGAATTTCGAGCACCCATAGTCAACTATGCAAAATTCGCAGCTGTCTATAGCCCAAATTCCATTATGCCGACTTTCACTGAAACTTCCCCATGGGAAAGTGGTGGACACAAATCACGAAAGTCGCCGACACAAATTGATGAAAGTCACGGACACAAACCATCTCAACATGTTGAAAACCTGTTTATGTCGCTCTAATGGAATTTAGTCCGTTACAGTGCACAGGGAACGTTGGCGACAAAGTCTGGGACAAGTTCCCGACAAAGTCGCGGACACAAATCTTGATCTGTGTCCGCGACTTTGTCGGGAACTTCGCCTAGACTTAGTCGCAAAGTCGGCGTAATGGAATTTGGGCTTATCGGAAATTTTCAGCATCTCTCAGAAAATTTCAGCTTCCTGCCCCGCCTACTTTTTTGATTCATGACTGCTGGTGTATATCACAGTGCAACAATACAGCTCTATCTTCTAGCATAGTTGCTGTCATCTGTTGTTATGTAAGTGTATGGAAAACTGCTCAGTTTACATACAGTGTAAGGAAGGGTGACATCGTAGTTGTAGATATAAAAAGTGCACAAATCTCAACAATTTAAAAATTCAACATTCAAACTTTACCACTACACAGTCAGCAAAGTTATTCTGACTATAGTGATAATACTGTTGTCACGTAAGCTTTAAAATGTAGAAACCGTCCTTGTTTTTTTTATTATGGGTCTTGACACCATGAGAAAATCACAAGGTCACTATATAGACACAGATTGCTAATACAAATGATATATGTTTTGTCAGCAATGTTTCATAATAATGTTTGTGTTGCAGGTACAGGAGTGCACTGGGTCGTGTCCAGCTATCATTAGCACTATAGTCCTTGACGACCTTGTGGACGTTATATCTTTCCGTCAAGCTATTATGAAGATAGACATTCAGGGCTCTGAGCACTATGCATTCCGATGTGCTAGTAGACTGTTCAATGCCGTTCATTTCACGCATATATTCATGGAGTGGGAAATACTGCGAGACTTCTACGTAGACTCTAATCATACGTCACATGACAAACAACTCGTTGAACAGATGATATCATTCCTACTTACTCGTCATTTCCGACCTTATAAGCTAGTCTATGATGGTGCTGAGCCATTGGATCCAAAACTGTGGAGCTCATGGCCGATTAACATTGCCTGGCTACAGCTGGCAAATTATGATGAATTGTCTTATCTGACAAGGTCCCATCACAAAAAATGGCCAGCGTGATAATGCACACGGAAATGGTTAAATGCTGAAATAAGCTTGCTTGTTATCCAGAGTTCAGTACTTTCAAAAGAAAAGAATAACTAGCAGATGTGTTACAAATTCAATCATAAACAATATGTGCAGCATAATACAGTGTGACCAAACTCAAAACTGCGCTGAGGAAATTCTTAGTGCTGTCACCTGGCAAATACAACGTAGTCTCAGTCTCATGTACATCCAAAGTCCTAATATAAAAAATCCTGGGTGATTTGAAATCAGTGGCATCATCGGTTAAAAAGTTGGGGGCAATAAGTTGCATTTTCCAGCAGACAGCTACAAATCTCCGAAAAGCGATTATGGGCAACAAACTCCTGAAATCCTTACACATTGGGGGGGCTTTCCAGCCCCAATTATGCATTTTTTGGAAGACAAATTTTCTAACTAAGACAATATTTCCAACAAGCCCAAACTAAAACTTAGGGGGCAAACTACAACTTCGCAGGGCAATTACCCCGTGCCGTCACCATGACACCAGTGTTTGGAATCTGGACCACCACAAAAATCTCATCACTTCGTTCTTGGGTTATGCAAAACTCAACAAGGTGGCCACAAGTTAGGAGAAAAAATCCCTACCTTACCAGGCTTTTCCAGAGCCATAGACTTATTTTTCCATAGGTTAATGCAACAAAAAGTTATTGTAATAATGGTAATCTGGTATGTAACGGTAATGTAAGCTCCCCGGGAGTAGAGCCCAGGCTGCAAATGTACTTTGGAGCATCTTTGCACCCTGGAAACTGCATCTGGTGACACTATTTTGTTTGTTACAATTTTTCCCCAAGTATTCCAGGTACAAACCTAGGCCATCTGGCCCTCCAAAAATTTCATAACTACACAGTGTTTCAAAAAAACGATAAAAATTGTTTTTCTCATAACTTTGTTAAATTTTCACCAACTTTGATAATTTTTGGCACAAAGATAGCCAAGATGATAGAATTACGTAAGGTAGACTTATTTTCCACCTCAGCTAATTTATGTCAATGCACTACCATGTGAAGTACAAATGCGCCAAATTGTTATATTTCGTGGTGATTATTTGTGTCCGACTGCTCACCTTTGCATCATCATTTCGACAGAAGGCGCCACGTGATTTATTAATTTTGTGGTGTTAAATATTTTAAGGTGAAAATAGCAGACAACAAAATAGCTGACTGATGAGCTTAAAACATGTCTAATCGATGAGTGAATGCAGTTTGATCAGTCAACCTTTGATTCCGCTATCAGTCAGTGGCGTTGCATCTAAGCCATTGTGTCCGTGTATGCTGGGCACACTTTGGGCAAAAACTCTGATAATTTGCAAGCAAAATGTTATAAAAACTTGCAATTCTGCCAAATGATGTACATTTCACTTACTGTGTGCTTAATTAAGTCGTTACAATGTTAACTGGAGACAACAGCTCAGCGTTATGCAAAATTGGAGCATCTGTGTTTCACACAGTAGTGCATTGACATAAATTAGGTGAAATGGAAAATGAGTGCATCTTACATAATTCTATCATCTTGGCCATCTGCATGACAAAAATTATCAAAATCTGTGGAAATTTGAAATAGTCATGACAAAGACAATTTTGACTGGTTTTTTTTTTTGAAACATGGTGTAAGTTACTGTGTATACAAATGACACAACCTCCTCATCAGAGGTACTGTAACTGAAGACTGGTCAACAAAGTCAAAGGCCTTAAAAACTAAATAGTCAGTTGTGTCTTGCAACAGGAACTTGTGCAGTGCCGCCACCTGCAAAGTGTTGACAATGACGGAAGTCGATCTTGTGAAATGAACTATTATGACCACCGACATCACAGATCAGATGACTGCTGGCTAATTCTACTGCACATGCCAAAACATGACACTCACAATGCATACTGACATATGATTGGGATAAATAAGCAGCAAAAAATCATCTCTCTTAGCATGAAACTCACTCAATGCAACAATAATTATAATCAATAAAAACAGCATCAATTACATTGTACAGATGTTTTAGTGTTCTGCAACTACACAGATATTGTGCAGCAAAAGCAAATTATAGCATATTTTACACAACAAACATAAATTATGATCCAATGCATTGTCAAATAAAGTGAACTCTATAATAGATAAGTTTGTCTTGCAACTCACTTATTCTTAAGCAGATAATATATATCATCACAAGGTTGTCAAGTGAAGAAGGGTGAGACAGGATCTTCGATGACTGATTGCAAGTTTATTGCAATTTTAAAAATTAGTTTATTGCAATTTTAAATATTAGTCAATATTTGACGTAGCTGAAGCTTGCTTTTTAATGAGTCATTCATAGTTCATTACGCAAAATCCTTACTGTTTGTATAATTTTATGTAAGCCTAAATGCATGCGCATTTTTATTATTTTCACCTACTTTATGCTAATCCAGCTGTTGATTGCAACACATAATAACATGTTTTTATTCATTCATTAAACTGACAATCATAATCAGGCTGAAACCAGTCAGTGATGCCTACCTTGAGCGTCCCCTGAGCATCCATGGAGTCTTCATCATACGTTGGAGTTCCTGGCTCGGCCTTGATTGGCAGCATGCTACCATCGGCAGCAGACTTCACCTGTCACACATTACCAGGGTGACCACTTTCCAGAACACGTCAGAATCGCTGACTTTTCCAGTATGGAGGACAAAAATTCAACGATATACTATCCAACACTATGGTCCACATAGCTTCATGTTAATTAAAAACAGGCCAGGTAGCCGCTGAATTGTGGCTGTAGTTGCAGAATGACAAAGCCAGCGACGTGAGCAGAAACTTTTGAAAGAAAACGTGAAATAGAGACCATATAATGCAAATAGGCCTAATGTTAATAGTTTCATTAATCTTTTTTTCCACTTTCCCCCGACTGTTCCCCGACTTTTTCATTTTCCCTGACCACTTTTGAATTCCCTGACTTCCAGGTTTTCCAGGTGAGCGGTCACCCTAGGCAGCACAGCTGTAGCACACAGACCACACACAGCATTGGTGAGGAAGACCAGCAAAGGAATAGATATGGACTGTGTTGACAAACACCTTAGAAGAATTGCTGCATTATCCAAGTTTGGGAAAACATCACAAAGGCAAAGAACAATACTGAGTGACATTGCAGAGGGCTGAGCACAGCAGAGGGAGTTGGTAGCACTGGCATCTATGTCTGACAACAGCACAAGCCTGGAAGCTTCTAGCAGATCACCTGAGGTTGACAAAATTGTTGTGCAATATATTATGTCAAGTCAGATGCGAAACATTTACCTCTACATACGACTACCAAAAGCATCACTATTTAATTAATAATTAGACTGCTGCATGAAACACAAATACTGCTACTGAACTGAACCAGTGGATCTCACCTGTTCATGCTTCTGTTTCAGTATTTCTTGCTGTATACAACAACAAAACACACAACAGCAACATTTACTTGCCGAGCAAATTCGTGCCACATACGTCAACTTTTTGCTACAAATATAATAACAACATTATCTGTACAAGTCAAAATGCATGTGAAAAGTAGTGCGGTGGCCAAACCCAAACATATTAGCACGTGCTGTTACACCTGAGTGAAAAGGGGCAATGACTAAGTTGTGGTTACTATGCATAACTGGCTAGCAGTAACTGTAGCGCTAGCATGAGATATTTTGCATGGGAATATGAACAAAAATAACAAGTAATCTAGGAAATCTCGAAACTTAATATATTTTACACTGGTATAAACAAAAGAGTTTTGGACATCAGCCTCACGAGTATGTAGTGTAATGCAGAATTAATAAATATACCAAAAAACTTCTGCCAGAATCTTACAGCATCCAAATGTACACAGAAGGTCCAGAGCTAGAACCTGATAAAGCTTCTCCTGCTGCGTAAGTCGTTCCTCTTCGACTCGCCGAGCTTTTTCAACAGCAATCTGCTCGTTAGCGTCCTTTTCCAGCACCGACATGATTGCTTTTGGAATACGTGCTCGCTGCAACAGACACTAACATACTTACGAAATGCAACTATTAGTGGCTGCAATGATATGGCACAATGCAATACGCACTATAACAGACAGGCATCCAATAATGAAGATAAAGAGAAAAATCAAAAACTTTTTTTAACTTCCTCAAAATGGAGTTATTCAGAATTAGCAGCACTGCTAAGTCTAAGCTAATATAAACTTGCAGCTGCAAAAACATTTGACATAAGCACAAGTAACCAAGGTATGGAAAGCATAGACTTGTCCACACACACTTATCTGCTGTTGCTTACTGTCATAAAAAGCAATCAAGCTTTTTGAAGAAAAAGACTACATGTTATCTTATAATCTTGTAGTCAATACAATACGTGCAAAGTACAAAATGTATTAAGACACAAAAACATTTCATAATATTAATGCCAATTTATACATGTTGCCAAAAAGCAAAAGTCACTAGGTGCCGCAGAATCAATCAAATAAAGTGTTTTTAGTTGCATTTTCAACTGTTCACAATGCCGTTTCCTCCCTTATTAAGACAATATATAAGACCAAATCATAAAAGAACAAAACTTTTAGTTCTGGTATTAGAAGCTAAACTGACACAAGAACCTGGTGAGGTGTAAGCGTTTTTATGTGATTCAGAAGAGGTTCTCGTAGTTCAGGACAGAGGCCAAAGGCATCACGCAGCTGCACAGCAGGCAGCTGCAGCAGAACCAGGAACGACTGCGGCTTTGTACGCTGGCAACATTTGACAAACCCTTCCCACACCTTACGATTCTTCCACACCTGTAAACATGTAAACATTACGAGCATAAACAAGTTTACTAATGCTTCATTCGGTAAGTTGCTACTCACTACTTACCACGAGCCACACCACTGAGTCAGTCGACATAAACGCATTCTTCTACAACTGCTGCTCGAGGCCAGCACACGACAGCTACAGCACAAATCTTCTGAAACCAATATGATGCAATGATGCTATGATGCAATTACCGACAAACAGAAGAATGAAAAATGACTTCTACAGTGACGAAGATCTGTTGCACGGAAGCCTGCATGAGATGAATCACCAATGGGTTCATACCGGTTAAACCAAATTCACCTGACATACAAATGCATCAGCTGGGTGGCTAGCTCTCAAGCTCTGTTAACAGTCAGTGTTTGCAATCAACTAGGTCATGATGCTAACAGTTCCGACAACAGGGTCTAGCAATATTGCGATTTTGACTCTTCCCTAGAAGCAACCATTAAATTAGTCACTACACTTAACCAATGTCAAGATAGCCTGGTCAGATTAGTTTGGGTAGCCGGGTATATCCTGTTTCCATAAATTGCAACAGTTTACAAATTTCATTACTACATGTTGTAGCCAACATTAGCAGATATGCAGACTGCAGAGATTACAGATAGAGCGGCTACTGACACCAGCAAGTGCAGCATGCAACAACAGTGAGCCCAAGTTTGCCGAACAACATTGAAACGTATGCCACACATATCAATGAAACGATAAAAGACTCGCCTGTTTGCTGATAAGCCGCTGCATTATGTTCATGACAAATCCGATGAGTTTCGGGTACATGGCCAGCGACTGGATCACGGTTCTCATCAGCAAAGTAGGCAGAGGGCTCATGTCCATCAACTGCTGCATTACCACCGCCAGCACTTCCTGCGTGTAGATTGACTTCTCAGCAAAACACAGACTGCATGCTGGACATGCAACGAACAAATGACCACATCAGCCAAGTGACGACGTGGCATACAGCTGTCCAACAAGCTATATAAATAGTGATTTGTGGCAAGAACCAGGTACCCAGACCCAGTTACAAAACTTATTACCCAATTCCAAATCCGGATAATTGATACCAATTTTGGACTAAATACTAACAAAAAAAATGGAAATCGCACTACTTGTGACCTTTGTGGCAAAGTTCTGTATTGAAATGGAGGTTCAGCTTCAGCCCTTTCACTGATGGATATACACACATTTGATATCGTAAACACATTATTGATGTTTTATATGAAAAACATAGCTGTGTGAAAAAATCATTGACTAGGGGTATGCATGTGTCATTGAAGTCTCTTTTCCTCAGCTGGCCTACTCAAAAGTTGAAACCAAGTTGAGGTACCTGAGTAATTGCAACCGGGAACCCAGTTCCTAAAAATGAGTAATGCTGCAAATCACTACACTGTGTCTCAAAAAAAACTGGAACCCTGCTACCTTTTGCAATAACTCCAACAGTCCTGGTTCAATAGCAATAGATTTTGACAAAAAGAATCGTTAGAGAATCAGCACTTAATAGCATGTGTTACTTTGCGAGAAATTTTAAGAACAGAGTACCAACTGAGGTTTTCCTGTGGCACCAACAGTAGAGGCAACTGCACTGCAGTACTCCAACGAACCAACAACATCAGTTACGAAATCATTAAATGTTATAACGCCAACGTTTGAAGTTGAACGAACTGTTGATTAGCAACATCATAGTCATTTTAGATGATTTTCTCAGCTAATCATTATTATTATTAGGCACAGTTTGTTGGAGTTATTTCAAAACGTAACAGGGGTCCGGTTTTTTTTGAGACACAGTGTATATACAAATATACATACCTGCCCAGTGTATTCTGCAACCAAACCATAACAGTAGCCCCTTTACCCTCTGAACCACGAACTGGCACACTGGCAACAAACATTTTAGAAAAATTGAAAAAAAAACCACTTCAGACCAACATTGCAGTGAATGGTCTGTATGACACTAAACTGTGTGGGTCTAACACAGCCTTAGTGTCATACAGATCATTCATCGCAATGTTGGTCTGAAGTGTTTTTTCATTTACTTAAATGATTGTTATTATCGTTAGGTTTTCTTACATTTATGTTTCACAAGGTAGTGTAGACACATTTAAGATACCGTGGGATATATAATAATCACAATATTGCAAATTTTCCGCAGAGTGCGGCAGTGAAAAAGTTTTTAAAAATGATCAATAATTGGTGAAGATATGGACAAAACTAAAATGCCACGTTTTTTATGGCCCACGGTGTATTTCAACAACCGACACAGCAAGTTCAGTCTCCAAAGCCTGCTGTGCAAACTACCAGAGTCAGCACTAGCAAATGGCAGAACAAGATGCTTACCTTTAATGATTGTTTTGACATCAACCTTTGTAGGATCAATGCCGTGAAGTGCTATCAGTAACTCAGCTGGTGACACAGGACTTGTGAAGTTCTGATTACCTACATCAACATCATTATCAGTAATTGCCGAGTTACTGGACAAAATAAATACAATTACACAATACACATATCAGCATTTCATTCTATTCCTTGTAGTTTACTCTATTCATTATTTACTTACTGCAGTGACAGAACAGTTTGCGCAGTAAATTCTAGGGCAGTCAGTTTGGTTAATATTGTGTTTTGCATTTTAAAATTAGTACTCACTACTTACTGTACGATTTTAACAACCACAGCAACAAAATCTAAATATTGTATCACACACACACACACACATAATCACATATCACAAAAAACGTGCAAAGCAATCACATTTAGGTGTCTGTGTGGATAGTTGGTCTTTCACATGTTCGAGCAAGACAGTGCACTAGGACACCGAGCTTGCAAGATGGTTGAGCTTTTGGATCGCAAGATGCCTGATTTCATGTCCCCATGTTGCTTAGTGCTGACATGATAAGCATTTTTCACTAGCAAACCAGATTAAGTTCACCATCAAAGCAGAGTAGCAACAGACAGCACCAGTTGAGACAAGGAAGCCTGTACTCACGATGCATTATGAAGTCAGCGTTACATCATGACTGGCAAAGAATATTAAATCAACTGCCATATTTTGTTGAAATATTTTGAATTAGGACTTCTCTAGCTACAACTAGAAAAAATTTTGTGTAAATTGATCATCAATTGAGTAAATTATTAAAAAAACAAAAAGGGGACCATTTTATGAAACACCATGTACATACAAGTCCTCATATGGCTGGTAATCTAAAAATGTCAAAAGGTTAAACGTGTCTATAGCTCTTCATGGAAACACATCTCCGAGCTACATCAGTTGGCATAAGACATCACACAGTGTTACATGCCACCCAACGCAGGTTATTTTTGGGCAGGCCAGTGTTCGATTTACCTACCCCACAGGGATGGGAGGCTGAGTTGACCGGGTGTTTAGTTGTATGCTAACGGTCAGCCATCCAAGTAGTAACCAACTGATAGCAACCCAACCCAGAGTTGAACCCATGACTGCTGATACTAAGTCCGATGCATTAACATTATGCCACCAAAACAACCATAAACTAGAAGGTGCTCATGAGAGTGTATATCTCCACCATGTGACGTGATTTAAACACTACTATTACTACTACTACACCAACAAATTCAACAACACCTACAACTACACGATACAAAAGGAAAGGGGAGGGAGAAGGAAGAGCCGCTTCGCGGAGGGAGGAAAAGTAATAACTGGCATTGCTGCTTGTGCTGTTGGTGCAACGACATCATTGCTATAATGAGTCATCATGTACACAGAACGACGGAAACACGGACAGAATGACCAATCTCTTAATCTCCTCCAATGTTCACTACGTTCACACTTAGCAGAGATAAATATGCACATAACTTACTGTGTACTCCAAGTAAACGGATAAAAACTTCTTTGACAACGACTGGATTCAACTTGATCAACTTCGGCAATGCAGCCACCACCTCTTTCTGCACACGACCAAACATATCATTTCACGTACTCGTAAAAAAGGAACAGAACGTTAAGCAGAGACACAGGTCACAGCCACTGAAGCAGCAAGTTAGCAATATTGTGATTCAAAAATCTTCATTCGCAGTCAATATTTCATAGATCAACACGTACCTTGGAAAGACCATTAAGGACGGGAATAAGAAATCGAACGTCAGACACTCGCTTCTGGTATAGATCTCGAACGCGATCGACTAATTCAGGTGATGGCACAGCTGCACATATTACACAGTTACACGTGTAAAAATACTGCACAAAAATGTCATTACAAGAACAGCTTGGACAAGTAATTTGAGCAAAGCTCACGAGACGCGCGAAAGCCTATAGCAGTTCCTGTTCGCAGGTAATCGTAGTCTATCTCCATCCATTTCGTCGTAATTCACTTTTTTGCAGCCAAAAATTGCCAAAAAATCACATTAAATCAATATTTTTAGGGTTCAAGGTCATTCAAGGTCATTGATGTTGATAAATTTAAAAAGCCTGTCACCAGTGCTTGTTATGATAAGCAGCATGTCTGTGCCTATCTGCAACCGTGTTCACGCTACACGTGATAATTGCGGTAAAATAACCACTTTCTAGAGGGGTAGCTGTCTTTGACGCCCGCCTGCGCCGGCCTCCTTGAACCTAGGGGGTCAAGACTTGAACTGCTAAAATCTACGTTGAATGCTGAAAATTTCATACGCAGGTTGTCTTGGTCTATCTCTAGCCATTTCCTCACAATTCAGTGCTGAAATGTGCACTGCATTCAGAAATTGCGAAAAATTCACTAAAAACCTCTTTTTGAGGAGTTTAAGGTCGTTCAAGGTCCTCGATGTTGATAAATCCAAAAAGCCTGTCACCAGTGCTTGTTATGATAAGCAGCATGTATGTACCTATCTGCAATCGTTTTCACATTATTCGAGCCAATAACGGCAAAATGACATCTTTTTAAGGGGGTACCCCTCTTTGACACCTTCACCCAGTGGCACGAAATTTTGTCATGATAAACTAGAGACCTGGGGGCAGTCCACAGTAAAGATTTTGTGGTCCTAGCTTGCACCGTTTTGATACAGATCACGAGTGTGACAGACGGACGGACGGACAGACAGACGGATGGAATGAAACAATGGCTAATTAGGAATTCCGTTTATACCTTTGTCGGTGAGAATGTGAATAATTCGGGTCACAAGAGTTTCAGCTCCACGCGGACAATTCTCAACCAGTAACAGCAGTTCGGGTGAATCCATTCCCATTCCTTTCACCTGGACAGACAGTACACTTGATAGTTATCTCTAGGGCCCAGTTTTCTGCGGGCTGCAGAATTTTGAGCCAAGCCGCGGAATTTGCCCTTTTCCGTGGAATTTTATGCTGCCACAGAATATCGCGAAATTTTACAGAAGTTAAGAAATGACCGATGATTAGTACGATCGTCGGCTTTAAAGTAAAATCAAATAAGCTGCCTAAAACTGCATCCCTGCTATAATAATTAGCATCGTATACGGCACAATCGTAAATTAACACAATGTGACTAACGGACAAATTGCATTTTTAAACAGAAAAAAAGATTGATAATTTCCTTTGTATGTTGCTAGCATAACTGAGCGCCATGCCAGCATCCAAAAACTGAAGTTTTTAAAACAGAACAAAGCTTAGATTACGCACAAACGAAAGAATGCAATAAGCCGCAAAATTTGGACAATTTTGCCATGGTGAGCCATGGAATTTTGCAAACTGGCCCGGAGAATTTGGCAGAATTTACTGCAGAAAACTGTGAGCCCTAGTTATCTCCTCTACTGCAATGACGAATCACAAGATCAGTCCTATCTTTGTGCACATTCCAACGTAACAATTTTCCAATGACTGAAATTCTCCACCATCATCCGGGCCCACAAAACTTAAACAGAGTTCTATATACATTAAGTGTGATGACGCCTTCGCCTATCTGCTCAAACGATGTTTCAAACACTGACTGATTGGGCAATTAAGATGTCAAATAGCCACTACTGAGTGCAAAAAATAAAAACTGCTTAAGCCCAAATTCCATTACGCCGACTTTGCGCAAAGTCCGGGACAATTTCCCGACAAAGTCCCAACTTGTCGCAGACACAAATCATGAAAGTCCGCGACACAAATCACGTCGCCGACTTTCATGATTTGAGGTCGTGGACTTTGTCGCTGACTTTCCGCGTGCATTTTAATGGACTAAATTCCATTAGAGCGACACAAACAGGTTTGTAGCGGACTTGTCACGGACTTTGTCGCAAACATCTTGACATGTCGAGATGGTCTGTGTCCATGGCTTTCCCCATGGGGAAGTTTTGGTGAAAGTCGGCGTAATGGAATTTGGGCTTTATGCAGCCTGTATCTCACCAAAAAACAAAAAAAATAAGAGTAAGCTGACTAAACTTATGACACATAATATATCAGCAACCAAATAAGCTTAACGAAAA
>Ga0209367_1004758_pt1 | contig 18834 bp, 9 predicted proteins | sample WorMetLIZISLAND2_FD_187412 | JGI IMG/M metagenome (GOLD analysis project Ga0209367, IMG submission 187412) | Marine gutless worms symbiont microbial communities from Max Planck institute for Marine Microbiology, Germany - Olavius geniculatus... ... | reverse complement strand
CAAATGATCTGTACAATGCTATGCTGTATTAGACCCGTCTTTGTGGATATCTGGCGTGTTATACAGAGTGTTTGTTTCTGGCCTTTGCGGTTTAGTAAGGCTACCAGTTCATCCACAGTGGTCACGTTCTCTTCAGTACATGCATGCTTCAATCTGCCGCTCTCACGCCTTTGTTCAGTGCTTCCTGTTATCCAAATCTTTTTAGTAATGTGTCCCAGTCCTTCCGTTTCTGTTTATCTTAAGAAATTTTGCCAGTATTCTTTGCAAACTGCATTTTTTGAACTCAAAAAAGTTCTTATTTTAAGCCTTGTCCCCATTGCTAAATGCACGTTACATTACCAGTGCATTGTCACTGCATAAAAAATTATTTTTTTACAATAATATCATCTGCTTTTGTTTAGAAACACAAGGAATGTATCAAAAACTAAACACTATTAGATATTAATATGAAAATTGTTGAAAAATTGTTTTTAGAAAATAATTTTTGCATATGTATTACAATACTAGCATTTTAGACATTTTTGACAATAAGAGTTTCACATGGTAGTGTAAAGACGCAGTTAAGGTGTGGTGGTATGTTTAATAATAACACTACTGCTACTTGTCCACAAAATGTGCCAGTGAAAAAATTTTGAAAATCAGTCAATATTTGACGAAGATATGGACAATCACAAAGTGGAACGTTTTTTTGAGACACAGTGTACACTGCAGGCAACTTTTAATTCTTCTGACACTGAACTCAAGGATGTCACTCAAGACAACTAAAAATTTGGGGCAAGGCTCAGCGTGAGGCTGCCCGGCACCATAAGTCTAATCGTCTTTCTTGATCCACGACTTCATTCGCCAAAACGGCAATTATGAATGCAGTAAAATGCCTCGCGACCCAAAACCCCTCAACAGATCTTGCTGAAAAAGTACAATAAAACAAAGCAAAAACATAAGGCCTACTATTATTATATATGACCTATTATTACGCGCGAAAGCAACTACTGCTTTCAGCTCGTCTTAGCCATCGCAATTCTGTCCGTGTGTCTGTCTGTCTGTCTGTCCGTCTGTCACACGAATAGATCAGTCAAAAACAGTGCAAGCTAGAATGACCAAATCTTCACCGTCGGCTGCCCGGAAGACTCTAGTTTCAGGAACCGTAAAGCTTTTCCATATTTCGTAGGCGGCTGAAAACATTCTTCATAACAGAAGCTACTGACAGCCTGTAACAGTCGACTTGGCGCATTTGCTGCATTTTTTCGAACTTGCACCTTATAAATGCCAATAATAATCATAATAAAATATATGAACAGTCTAAACTAACTGCATGATCAAACGCTGTGTGTACAACAATGCTACAAACTAAATGTGCAGCAAACGATGGCTAGACATACTTGGTCGATCTTTGTGTTCACACAGCCAGACGCCCTGCCACTGACCCAGATTCAGACGTCCGTTTGTTATTGGAATAGTCACATCACAACCAGTCAAAGCTGCCTTCACATGAGCTGGCTACAGTCAACATCAAATGACAGCCAGCAGCCATTTCAATGCAATGACTCAACAAAAACAACATACAAAATAATGTTTTACCCACTGATTGATTACTGTGCATAACAAGAAATTTGAGCTAAAGCTCACGAGACACTCGAAAGCCTATAGGGCAGTTCCTGTTCGCAAACTGTCAGTTTATTTCCAGCCATTTCATCTCAGTTCATTCTTGGAGTGTGTGCTGTTACCAAAGATTGCAAAAATCTATAAAAAAACCCTTATTTTGGAAGTTCAGGGTCTTTCCAAATCATCGATGTTGATACGACTGAAAAGCTCGTCACTAGTGCTTGTTGTGATAGGCAGCATGCCCATGCCTATCTGCAATCGTTTTGACAAAAGAGTGACCAACAATGGCAAAATAACGACTTTTACGGGGGTACCACTCTTTGATGCCATCATGCACAGGTTTCCTTGAACCTAAAAATTGAGATTTAGACCATCAAAATCTACGTTCAATGCTGAAAATTTCACATGCAGCTTCTCCATGTCTATCTCAATTGATTTCGGTGCAATTCGCTCTTGAAATGTGTCTCACAGCCCAAAATCACCAAAAATCCATAAAAGCCCCTATTTTGGCGTTCAAGGTCATCCAAGGTCATTAAATTTGGTGGCAATCGAGAGCCAGTGTACAACTTCCTATTAGTGATTAATAGTAAAGTAAAGCAGTCTAGCTGTTTTCGCGCGTAAAAGTTAAAGTACGCATAAGTCGAATATGAATTTAATGAATTCAAGGTAGCAGAAATGGACAAATGCTTATTGTTTTGGCCACACTGAACCCCTCTACAGTTATGACGATGATTAATAATATAATTCACAAGAAACACCCAAGAGCTCAGACAAAAGTGAGCATTAGTATGCTGTACAAAACATTTATGGTAAAGTTTTTGTGCCAGTGATCCACTGATATGATAAAAATGAACAGCTAGACTGTTCCAGATCTGACTAGAGGTCGACAATAGTTATGCTGGTTCTACTGTAATACTGTAAACTAATTATATGCAGCATAAACAGAAAACAATAAATGCATCTTTCACAATATGATTATATTGCCAATAAAGGTTGGTGATAAAAAAAAACTTAAAAGCAACAATAAACAAAGCAGCACCATGCTATATCAAAGTGCCTCACCATATCATCTGGCCCCTCTAATGTGTGACGGAATGGCAGAGTCTGAAATACAAACAAAACTTGAAAGTATACTATAACAACCACCGTCTGTGAATGATAAAATAACAAACCAGTGCTTGCAAGGCAAAGCCATTCTGTCCACTAAATCAGTTTTCACTGAACAACAATGAATAAGATGCATCTTATAATTGGAACTTTGCATCTGAATATTTGTGTTTATTTTCACTAATGTGAAACCCAGGTTTTGGCCTTTCCCAACAATGAACCCCAACCAACTGCCACTTGACATATGATGCAGTGTGGTATGATACTGATAGCAGTGGCTTACACAAACTTCCTTCATTGCCCAAAACATTCCGCTAGTACCAATAAATTTTTGTGTCGCGTACAGAGCGATGTGACTGAACTGAAGTGAACTAACATGGTTTAGTTTTTGACAAACTAACCAATGAGAAAGCAGGGCAAATCCATTGCTTATTGGTTGACATGTACATGAGTATAGTAATGTAAGCCACCGACGTTGTTAGACAGTGTCTTTGAACAGACTCATAGGTAAAAAGGTAACTTAATAAATTGACACATTCATCAAAATACAACATTTGTATTCATTGTTTTTGTTGACGTTTCGGCAACCGCTGCGGCCTTAGTCAGAATGACTGTCCACCAGGTGCCGCTGTGGTGGACAGTATATAAAATACCATGGAAGAACTGCAACAAAACTTACATTAGAGAAACCGATACGAGGGCCATCCTAAATGTTTCCAGCTTCGACATATTAGACAACAATATTTTCCACAATCGTACATCTTTTGCTGACTCATATGAGTCTACTGCAGATATGACGTCAACGTAATTTGTGACATCATACAGCATTAAATAGAAACGATTTTTAGCGTCAACGAAAGAGGCTTGAGTCATTCATCCTCGTGGATAGCGGACACCACCATGATCAAATTTCAGACTTAAAAATAGATAACAGTCACTGGGGTCAGGTCATTATTATACGCATAGCGATCTTAATTAGATTCCACGGGGCCCCACTTTTACAAATCCAGCCACAGACTGAAAAATTGTCATGCAACAATGAGCCTGATTTTATGCTGTTTGCGTTAGCGCTCCAAATCATTTCAGTTTAGTGCTCTGTGACGTCATATCCACAACAGACCTGTATGAGTCAGTAAAGGATTTACGTTTCACTGATGTATAGACTGTGGAAAACATTATTGTCTAATATGTCAAGTCTAGAAACTTTTGGGATGACCCTCGTAGAGCTTTTGAGGTATGGCTACGAGAACATCGACAGGAAGTTACACAACGCGACGTAAGGGCTCACACACGAAGCACCAGTAAATCCGCAGCAACAGAGCAAAACAAGTCGGCAGTCACAGACCATGCCATCTCTTTGAACCACGTCATAGACTGAGACCACTCCAAGGTGATCGGCAGAGAAAACAACAGGATGGACCAGTGGATCAGGGAAGCGATACACATCAGGAAAGAACAAGACAAGTTGATAAACCAAGACGAAAGGTCCTACCAACTTCCACACATCTATGATTACTTACTGTCAACCACAGTGACAGTGTCGTTCCGGCGAAGGCAGCAGCGGTTGCCAAAACGTCAAGAAAAACAATAAATATAAAGGTTGTATTTTGATGAATTTGTCAACATATTATTTTGTTAGATAGTGCCTACCATAATGCATTACTACTTGGCCATTGGCCAGTTCATCAAAAACTAAACTGTGTCAGTTCAGTTCACCTCAGCTCAGCTCAGTTAAGTTCAGTTCAGTTACACAGCTCTGTTTGCACCTTTAGTTATCAAGTATTCAGCTTCGTTTTCAATCAGTTTCGCAGTTTAGCAAAATAAACAGATTAACAGAAAGGCACCACTATGAGCAAGCAAGCATGCTACCAATTGCTCAGAGTTATGTTACAAAGTACAAACGTCTTGATGACAACCTGTGGCACAAGTTTATTGAGTGCAGTTTCCATGTCGACTCTGTAATATGATACAACGCACATGAGTGTGATTAGAAAATAATTTAACACATGTACGAGGGTCACCCCAAAAGTTTCCGGCCTCGACATATTAGACAATAATATTTTGCACATCTATACATCAGTGAAACGTGCATCTTTTACGCACTCTAATCAGTTGGTTGCACATATGACATTGTTGTAATTTATGACGTCATATAGCTCTAAACCGAAATGATTTGGAGCGCTAAAGCAAAAAGCTTAGAATCGAATCAGGCTCACTGTTGCATGACAATTTTCCAGTCTGTAACTAAGTTTACCCAAGTGGAGCCACGTGGCATGTGATTTTGTGAAAACCCTAACAAATACGTTTGTGAATTTCTCATTTGCATAAGTGAATATACGACAACCTATATTTGTGCTAGCCGCAAATAAGAGCATTTGCGATAACGACTTCATGCAAATACGAGGGGCATTAAAAAGTTTTGAGCTTCAATATACTGGACAAAAAATTTTTATTGTCTGTATGTCAGTAAAAGGTATCTTCCTTGCCTATTCGTGTGAGCATAGTGTGGAAGTGACGTCATTGTAATTTATGACGTCATAGAGCATTAAGCTGAAACGACTTAGTGTGCTAACGCAAACAGCGTCTGAATCAGGCTGGTAGTTGCATGAAACTTTTTCAGTCTGTAGTGCGATTTACCAAAGTGGGGCTTTGTGGCATCTGATTTTACGAAAGCCCTGACAAATACGTTTCTGAATTATTTATTTGTGTCTGTGAATATACTATAGTTTAATTTGTGGTGGTCACAAATAAAAGAATTTCAGCAAAAAATATAATGAAATGCTAATATTTGACAATATCAAAAAAATCTGATTAAAAATTTAACTGTTAGTTATATCAGTTGTGTTAATAACCAAAAAATCATAATTTGCGAGTAGTTACATAAGCCCCTGGTGGATAGGAGAGCTGGGAGCAAGCCCTGTGCACCCTCCCCTAATTTCAGCACTGCAGTCCAGTCCAAAGTCTACTGTTACCCAACTGGCTGTTCACGACCATGACTTTGTATGCTAAGACCACTCTGCACTCAGCAATGACCTGACCTTCAGTGACTATTATCTGTTTTAAAATTTGAAATCTGGTCATGATGGTGTCTGTTATCCACGATGATGAATAACTCAAACCTCGTTTGTTGACGCTGAAAATCGATTTAATTCTCTGTGACGTCATAAATTACAATAACGTCATATCTGCAGCAAACTCACATGAGTCAGTAAAGAATGCACGGTTCACTGATGTACAGACTGTGGAAAATATTGTAGTCCAATATGTCGAGGCTGGAAACTTTTGGGATTACACTCGTATGCTACAGTGGTCGGTTACATAAGACTGATCTGCTGCAACTAGGAACCATACCGAAATAAACTTGTCACAGCACACCAGATAATAACAGCAAAATTTCTACATCTATACTTTTCTATTATCTCTAAAAAGTGAACAATAAAATCACACTAAATTTTCATTATTACAAACTGCAAACTTCAACCGCGCCTAACAGAATGTCTGTATTTGGGCAGCATACTCCCTGCCACATAAAGTAAAAGCTGCACCAACCTTAAAACAGTTTCAAGCACAGGCACAAAACACACTTCTTGAAACTGCTTTTAATCACTAGTTTCTTGTTCTACTAACAATTTAATGCACTGCTGTTACTGTTTTATTTCTAAATGGTGCACTACAAATTGTTTTGATGACATGGCGATCCAAAACACTGACAGATTCTCAAACAATATACAGTAAATTATAGAGTAGATATATTAAACTGCTGAAAACTTGCACAGTTGAACTGATAACCGAGATGTGCACCTACCGGACATCTGGATCCCAATTCTACAAAACACAGACACATACAAATGCTGATTGCAAATAATAATTTTCAAAAACACTAAAAAACTGTAAGGATATTCATTATAATAACTCAGTCAAGCTATCTTTGCGGAACAAACAAAAATGTTTATATTATATTATAGAAGTCAAGTCTCTAATATGATCTTGGATGTTTTACCAGTACCAGAAGCCAAAGGCTTCTATTAGAAATTTTATGGTAAAGCAAATATTACATTTATACACTGTAACAAAAATGTTCAGATCTAACTTCTTACCTCATTCAAGCTCAAGCTTGCTGACGTATGTTTGACTACAAGCAATCAACTCAGCACTTATTATCAATATCATCAAACAACAAGGCAAAAACAAAATAGTTAAAATGCAAATCACAAATAAATGCAACTACTAAAACTAAAACTATAAATGCACAAAAAACACTACTATAAATAGACAAAACTGTCTTTTTGGAAGTTTTTTTAACAACCCGACTTCCAAAAGTACAGCAAAAACTATCAACATGTTATTTATTTCTACTCACTAAGTATATGACAAAGCCCAATCTTTATGTTTTTAATTTCTTCCAACTTTTCTATTTCGTCAGTTATTAGATGGCATCCACGTCTTCTTCCTTTAATCGACAATTCTCTTTGAAACCAACCACTACATCCACTACACCTTTGCATTTTTCCAAACCGAAAGTCCTGAAGTAAACAAAAAAAAGGATTCAGAATCTAAAGTGAGTTTGGAACATGAAATGTATAGGGCTGTGCTGGTGTTAACAGTTACATTGTCAACGTTTTACTCATCGCCGTGCATCACTACGTCAGATGTATGGTGTTTTGTTTTTTTGCTGTGTGCGTTTTAGTGTTAATTGCAAATGTCCACGTATACTTTCTTTTTAGACAGTGTCGCGATAGTATTTTATTGTTTAATGGGCGTCTGACATAGGTAAAATGGATTTTATGGATCTTTTAGAATACTTCAACGCTTTCTTCGTGTTATGACTAATTACCGCTTGGGACCGTGTCGTTCCTTACCAGATGAAATCTATTTTGCCTTGATGTTTCATTTAGTTGCAAACGCTAGGCTAGTACTTATCGTATGAAAGCTTAAAATTGATTGCAAGTGAACTGTTGTTGCAGAGTGAAACGGTGACGTGAAGATGGGGAACTCGTTGTTATGCGTGAGTGATAAGAGCAGAATGCCGCGCTGCATGCGTTGGAACGAGTACATCAACCGGTCTGTGCCATCTGGTGAAACTCTGCTCACGATTGCTGCAGCCGACGGCGACGTCGAACTTGCAACTCGATTGATCTACGCCGGTGCAGATGTCAATCATCCAAACCAGAACGGCATCGCACCGCTACACGTTGCTATCCGACAGCACAATCTGTCAGTGGTCGACATCCTCTTGGCGTCCGGAGCTAACGTTGACATCCGTGATCGGTCCGGTTTGACGCCGCTTCACCTAGCATGTGTTGCACGCAGTTCTGATGTGGCTGAGCGACTGCTGCGTCGTGGTGCAAATCCCGAGGGTATCATGGATGGCCGTTTCTACGTCTCGACACCGCTGATGGCAGCTGCAGAGTCAGGAGATCGGCGGCTGGCATCACTGCTGCTTCGTCACGGCTCTCGCGTCGATGCCCGTGACTGGTGGCGTAGCACGGCATTGCTGAAAGCAGTTCAGTCAGGCAGCAGTGAGCTTGTTGCACTTCTGCTACGTCATGGGGCCGACCCTGATGTCATGAACAGATTTGGCGGCAGTGCCCTGCACTATGCAACAATTGCTGATCACTGCGACATCGTTCATATGCTGGTTGACGCCGGTTGTCGTGTTGATGCCCACATGAAGCTCGGGACTTCGGATCACCAGCGCGGCGTTGCTGTCTCAACGGTCAGACACTCACCGTTGGCTGCGACGATCCACCGCGACTGTTTTACATGCTTCACGTTCCTGCTGGAGCATGGCGCGGACGTTGACAGTGAAGATGCGAGGAAGAAGACCCCACTGGTCTACGCTCTGACTGACCGTGCATGGGACTGCGGTGGCCGGCACTTCCGCGTCGTGCCACAGTGCCTGCACTCTGACAATCCTCCTTCGGTCGACTCGACGCGAATGAAATATGCCACAGCACTGGTGGAACGCGGCGCACGTCTGCGACCAGTCTGGGAATATGTCGTGTGGCAGACACGTAGTCTGTTTGTCGAACTGAGTGACTCTGCAGCCATTCTCCTGTGCATCCGTGCCATGGGTTTTGTCCATCGGGAGGCGTTCAAAACGGAGACATTCTACCGAACTCTTGCATTGAGTGCACAGTGGGAAGCTCTGTGGGCGCTATACCTTGCCGGCTTTGGTATTACGGATGAATGTCTGGCAATCGCACTTGGCAAGTTAAAACAGCTACGGCATCTTGCTGGCCGGGACTCGTCGATGCTTACAGCTGCCATAGAGGCCAATCCTTCACCAGATGTCTGGCTGCAAGCGGTACATAATCAGCCTCGGACTTTGCGCAACTTGTGTGTTATACGTGTGCGGGAGCATCTCGGAGATAACGTCATCTATAGCGCTCGGCGACTGCGACTGCCAAACTACATGTACAAAATGATCACTCTTACAGTTGCACCTTGTTGACTGTCAACAGATGTATTATTTGAAGTTGTGATCTGAACTGGCTGTCTCATTCAAAACCATACTGCAAATGGTACTCAGTGTGTATTCTGATACAACTGAACTCTGTGCATTGTAGTATGCCCTGCACTGCAATAACATGCATTTGTGACATTTGGCATAACTATCTATTTTGTTAATGTGTGTTTTATAATAGGATAAAATTGCAATTTTTAGAAAAAAAGTACATCACATTTTGTAGCTAGCTGAGCTACAATAACACTGACAGTATATTGTGTATCGATGAGTACTAAAAAATCAAACAACGGAATAATGTGAATTTGATCAGAGAAGCTTATTTTGTCTAATTAGCAGCTGTGATGGTCTTTAATCACCACGTTGCAGCATTTGCATAATTTTGCAGTTTTGAGTCGTGTTTCTAAGTAATGTTCAGGCACAGAGTATCTTCAGTCTGTATGTTAAAGACTAGACTACTAGGTTCATGACAGTTTTGTCTAACTATTTGATAAGTGTCTTAAGCATTGCAGTTATGGAGGTATTGCAAACGTGCATGGATATATCAGTTATATCTGCTACAAAGCAGTGTTATAATGGTCATCCAACAATAGCAGTGTGTTAATTTTTTGAGATAATAACCATCACAGCAGTCTTAGATTATTTGTGAAGGAGTATCATTTGACTCCGTCAATAGGAATGTGCTAACTGTTGTATACCAGCATTTGCTCAACCTACGTTTTGGCCTCTAAACGGAAAGCTATAGCCGATACTTGTGTATGTGTGAAGTTGCTGGTTTGCAGCCTGCACAAATACAGCTAAGCTAAGTTAATCTTCACTTTTGTTTTAAAACTTGCCATTTTGCTGTAGTCATTACACGCTGGGAACTTTTTGGGTTTGTTGGAATTGTGTTAATATGTTACATAATTTATGTGTGCACTGATTAGCCACTTACATACGAACTATATTGTAACAATGTTACAATAACTGTAACAGCATATAGTTGCCTGTGTGTGTTTATATTACATCACTATTTCTGGCATAATAGCAGTTTTTACGTGCGAAAGCAGCTACTGCTTTAGCGCGTCTTAGCCATCACAATTCTGTCTGTTTGTTCGTCTGTCTGTCTATCACAAGGGTGGATCAGTCAAAAACAGTGCAAGCTAGGATCACCATGTCTTCACTGTCGGCTGCCTGGAAGACTCTAGTTTCAGGAACTGTAAACTTTTTCCATAAATTCGAAGGGGGTTATTCCGAACGAGGGCACTGAATGAGAGGGGAGGTAGGAAAAATTTGCGATTTTTGACCAGTGAGTTGCTGTATCTCAATAATGATACGAGATAGGGCCTAGATTACCATTAATCAATCACTAATATGAAGTCGCACACTGGCTCTTGATTGCCACCGAATTCAATGACTTTGGATGACCTTGAATGCCAAAATAGGGGTTTTTATGGATTTTTTGGCTATTTTAGGCTGCGAGACACGTTTCAAGAGCGAATTGTGCCGAGTTCACTACAGATAGACCAAGACAAGCTGTGTACGAAATTTTTAGCATTGAATGTAGATTTCAACAGTCCAAGTCTTGAGCGTCTAGGTTCAAGAAAACCTGCGCATGAGGGCATCAAAGAGTGGTACCCTTAAAAGTCGTTATTTTACCGTTGTTGGCAGGTCTACCATGAAAACGGTTGAAAATAGGCGTGGATATGCTGCCTAGGCCTATCACAACATGCCCTAGTGATGAGCATTTTAGTCTTATCAACATTGATGACTTTGAAAGACCCTGAACTCCAAAAGTAAGGGGTTTCTTTGTTTTTTGCAATTTTCGACTGCATCACACACTTCAAGAGTGAACTGCGACAAAATGGCTGGAGATAGACTAAGGCAATGTGCGAACAGGAACTGCTATAGGCTTTCCCGTGTCTCATGAGCATTAGCTCAAAATTTTTTTTTGTAATTGCCACTGAATGGATAAGGCAGTCTGTATGTTTCTGCTAGGTAAGATCAGAAAAGTATGTACAAAGTAATGTCACTTATGTGTGGACGTTTTTCTGTGTACTATAAAAAATAATATATAGTGTAATCTGTTAAGGTGTGCACAGAGAAACAGAAATGTAATGAAATGAATTTCGTATCAGTCACTTTGTATGCACCTTTTCACTGCTTTGTTGTCCTGTTTTGTAGATAGAAACTGTAAAGCTGTCTCAGTGGTAGTTAATAGTGATTGCAATCTCGGGATTGGATTCTGAATCCCGGGATCTGGGATTGAGAAATTTGTAATCCCATGATCCTGTTTCGGCATTAGGCTTACAGACTGGTCATGATTTTGGTATCCCCAATTGACTTATTCTATGCACAGGGCCCCTACGGGTGGTATATCTGAACTGCAGAGAGTGACAGTGACTCAAAATACAAATTTTTGGGGACAGCACAATGTAGTACTGTAGTGCTCATAAAATATTTTATTCATCAGATGGCTAGAATTCTTATTTCTGTCATTTAACACACAAAAAAGTACAATTTTAGCTATTTTTTGTAATCCCAAAATCCCGGGATTATGACGTCGCCAATCCCGGGATTCAGGATTGGTGAAAACGGCCAGGATTCGGGATCCCGGGATTGCAATCCCTAGTAGTTAACAGCACTGAAATCGTGACATAGTATAACTGTGGTATGAACAGTGCATCTTGAAATGTGTTGATGATTTTGTTGCTGTTACACAAAGTTTGCTTTCTTGAGAAATGTAACATCTATACAATGCTGTAAATTTGTTGTTTTTTTTGTGATGCTGTATATACTCTTATTAAATTATGTCTGCCCACTGTTGATACACTGTGATGGCCCTCTGATTAAATTAATGCATTGCTCCACAGACAATGTGTGCCTACATGATAGCGAATTTCTCGGTGTATATATGTTGGCATGTGCAACTGAATGGACAGAATAGTTTGTGCATGAGACAACTAACATGATATCAACCCACTGTATTAGGTTGCTGCCTTTTTCTGCTGTGCAGTACTACGTGCTGTAAAACTTCCTTTACAGATTTGCAAATGAAGTTTAAAATACAGTTTTGAGTTTGCCATGTCTCCAATACAAATGGCATCTTTTAAAACATTGGAGTATACCACGCAGAAGTAGGACATGGCATATACTGTTTCAACATGCGAAACACATCTATATGCAGTACTGAGTAGAGAATATGTGGAAAAAAATGCAGCACTAAACATTTTCAATACAAGCCTTTAATAAAAGCTGGAACTCGACATGGTGGCTCAAAATAAAATAGCCCACAGTTGCCCGATTCAAAAAATTCTCGAAGCTGTTTAATCCAGACACTTTTCCAAATCGAATAGTATACAATACAATGTACCCACCACCGCCACACTCTAGTTATATCACACTCAGAGACACTGGGCATTTTATGTTGAGCCACCCTGCATATCACAAACTGGGGGTTCTAGGTCACTTGTTCGACTAGAAGCTGGGGCTTCTTTTAGGAAGTTTTACAGTAACAGCCTTCAGAAGTAAATGTACATTGTACAAGTTATGACGTTTTGTTTTCTATGCTGTTATCAGCATTTAGTTTGTCTGCTGTTACAGCTTGTACTCTGCTTTTGTTTTTCTTTTGTTTGTTTTTATCACATTAGATACACAATTTCAATTTTCTGTTAAGCTGCAGTGAACAGGCAGTGACACTGTGTGGCATTGATCTTATTAATCCATAACTGCTTGTACAAATCTCACTGACTGTATACAGTACAAACGATAATGGTGTCCAATCTACAGGTTTTGTGAAATTAAACTTACAGAGCAAATACAAGCCATGCCATGCATTGGATCAGTTATTACAAACTATAACATTAATAACAAACTATAAGCTATTTCTTTTGATCATAGAGATTACAAGAATGCAACTATTATTTGTGAACACGAAATAAATCTCACATAGACGACTGACTAAATGACATTGCTCTAAAGTAGAAATATAAAATTATTTTCACACTGCCACTGTTTGGTGAATTGGACTACAAAGTTCACCAGATGTGCAGGAAATACTCCTGATATTTCAGTGCTAGAATGTGAGTGCTAAGTGAACTTCTTATACACGTACACATTTATTCCACAGATACCGACAGTCAGTAGGGAAAACCTACACTTTCATTTTGTTTCAGGAGCACACCTGTGAGAGTTATCGGTCCGTTATATCGCTGCAGATATATTGCTTAAGATAGGCAGTACTAGTTTGACCATGGACAATTAACCTAACCAGCTATAACTTTAGCACGTTTGTGGTCAATAGACAACAGTCACAATGGCTAGCTTTATGGCACACATCAATCACAATGGGTGAACCTTGATAATCCGAAGGCTCGATGGGTACGAAAGTGTTCAGGTTCTTTGCTATACAATTCTGTATACGTTTACCCAATTAATGATTGTAATGATTAGAGAAAATGCACGTTGCATTATACACCTCCTGACTATCAAACCTGGACTATACAGGGTGGTCCATAAAAAATGTGGCACTACTTTTGTCCATATTTTCGCCAATTATTGACCGATTTTCAAAATTCTTTCACTGCCACACTCTGCGGACAATTTGCAATAACGTGGTTATTATATACTCCACAACACCATAAATGTGTCTCTACATTACCTTGTGAAATACAAATGAAATATGAATGTATAACGATAATAACAAACAAACATTTTGGTAAATAAACAAAAACACTTCAGACCAACTTTGCGGTTAATGGTCTGTATGACACTAAACTGTGTGGGTCTAAAGCAGTTTAATGTCATCCAGATCATTAACCGCAATGTTAGTCTGGGCGAGTTTTTCCCATTTACCTAAATAGTAAATTATCATTAGTTTTTCTTACTTTGGATTTCACAAGGTAGTGTAGAAACGCAATTACAGTGTGGTGGAATATATAATAACCACATTATAGCAAACTGCTGCAGAGTCTGCCGGTGAAAGAATTTTGAATATCGGTCAATAATTGGCAAAGATAAGGACAAAAGTAAAGTGCCACGTTTTCTATGGACCACGGTGTAGATACAACCCATTACAATGGACTGAAAGTACGTTAATCGATACTGTTGATGCATTGGCACCAATCAGCCTGTGTCCAGACGAATCATGCGCAGTTTTCTGCAGTCCGCAAGAACACAAGCGGCCTCGTTGGTGCCACCGCAGTAACGCGAGGATGAGAACACTGTTAGCAGACGTCCCTGCTGTTGCACCTGCAAGCGACATGATATTCAACTCAAGTTTACTCGTAACACATACCCTGTTTACACGATGAAGACAGCTTATCGAGTTAGTTCAATGAGCACTTGACAAACTGGCTCCAGGAGTGCTTATAGCGCTCGTCAAGCTTGCTTCATGTATGCTTGCAATATCAAACATGTTTGAAAACTCAAGCATTCGTCAAGCTGGCTTCTTAAGCTGGCTTGATGGTGTTTATTATTCAGTCTAGCATAAGGAGCTAGCTCATCAAGCACTCGTCACGCTGGCTGGATGAGCTGGCTTGTTAAGCCAGCTTTGTCATGTAAATAGAGTAAAACGCATGCACATATACATTGAACACAATTCACAGCTTCCGTTAACCACAGTATCTAGTGTGGCTTTGGAAAGATGCAATAAACATACACACTTGCTATAGTTTGTTTTGTAATGCGATAAGTATTTAACATTTTCACAAAATTTTTAGTTAGGACATCTTGCTAGAAAACTATAAATACAATGTTTTTGCCATTTCTGACCATGATATTCAAATTTGAAATTCAAACATCAGCTTGGATGAATGAAGCACAAACATGTCAGATGTGATGACATGAAAACAGGACTTGCCTTGAAACCAACATGCTGGACTTGGTGAGCTCGGACAACGTGGCTGAGGTCGTTGCGCTTCAGGAAGTCAACGAGAGCGTCACAACTGAAGAAGTTTGCCGTGCGGCGCGAAGTGTTGAATATGAATCCATTCTGCTTCTCAAGTTCGATCTTCCTTTCCTCCGTCAAAATCTCAGTCCTACAGTTTACAACTATATTTAGAATCCAGAGAACGTAAACATTTTTAGTCTGTTTACAAGAACATGACTGGATAAAACACTGAACAAAAACATGCATATTGAACAACAGTGCCAACATTAGTTTGTAATCAAAATTAATGACTAAATGATACTCGTAGTGATGACACACTGGCCAGTTTCAGGTGCCTGTTTCTGGTACCAGTCAACTGGTACCAGAAACTGGTCAGCCTGTCATACTTTTTTGGTGCCAGATTTTTTCTGGTGCCAGAAACCGGCGCTGGATAGAACATGTTCAATTTCGGGCCGAAAACCAGCCGAAAAGCTGAACTGTGATTGGTCAGTCTGAGCAGACGACAACTTGTTTATTTGTAAATAAAAATGGAGTGGCGTTTAGTTTACGTTGCTTTTTCTTTTGAATTTTTTCAATAACCTGAATGTTAAAACAGTGGCTATAACATCATCATTTTCAAAATTCTCAAAATCAAAATCCACGTTTGTTTTTTTCTGCCGGTAGGCCTATCATTTGCTGGCTAAGTGTGTCATGGTTTCTGGCATCAGCCAACTGGCGCCGGAAACAGGCAGCAGAAAATGGTCAATGTATCATCAACTTAAGTTTCTGTACAGAGACTACAGAACCATGTGATGTTAAACCATAGTGCATTTACAGAGGTAAAAAAAATCTTTGAAAATTACAGGCACTATGGTAACTTCTGAAAAATGTAAAGTAACCTGCTAATAGCACAGATACAAGGAAACTAAGTCAAATTGTAAAATATACAGACATATGGACAGAGCCAAAAATACAAACAGCTTGTTACTTTGGAAAAGTAATAATATATGTATAACTAACAGTCATAAAAAATATGGCAATGAATCTATTGATTAGATGCATTGTCACACAATAAGCCACAATTCAAATGGCAATGGGCAACTTTTGGTATCTTGGAAACATAGCTTAAATTTGCAAATGGAAGAAGTATAATTGCCACATTCTAATAATGCTGAAAACTAAACAAACATCAAAGTCAAAATAAGTCAAAACCAACTTCAATGGGTCACTCCACATCATGTCCCAGGCTAGGGTGCTTTCAGTCTCTGGGTCCGGCAGTGGAACAGGAATACTGTTAATAACTTCGATGTAGCCGCCGCCATTAGCTGGCGATGGAATACCTCCATGAACACAGAATATCTATGCACACACTATCTGCACAGTTCAGACATGCTAGGGAGTGAAAAACAGAATATGAAAAGAAAACAACTTCTACCCTGCCAATTCCTCTTTTCCTTTCATGCCCCCCTTCTACTGTCCACAACGCTCTCTTCTCTTTTCCCCAAAATTCAGGTAGAGGTCAGAGGGAGTGCTGTCAGCTTCCACAGCAGGTCCAGGCACAGCCTCACTAGTATCACAAGTGCATTTTATGCATTTTAATCTAAGAAACTGCACCTGCTGAAAACCACAATCTGTCATTGCGAAGATGCAGTTATCAAGATGTTAGTTCCAAAAAATGCAAGAAATAAATCTTTTAGACAGCAGAAAAGTATAAGCAAAAAAACATGCACGAGACTCAAGTATAATGTGACACTTGGCACGTCTGTACACTTGCTTAACACTGTAGATAGTATTGCCAATGTTGCCAAAGCACTAGCTGCAATTAAAACAAATCATGTAATATGTAAACGAAATAAATTTAATGCATTTCAAGCAAATGCTGTAGTGCATACTTTTCCATCAACAGTCGCTGCAATCGGCATAGCATCGAAGCATTCGTTGACAGCGTTCCATACTTTCTCGCCCCATTCTTCACCAAACTTGTTCATGCACTCCCTACCATTAACAACTCTTAAGATAAGCCAAGGCAATAAAATTAATAAAATTGTCCGCTTATGTCATGACAAAATTGGCCAACAAAAATCTGTCCAGTGGCATGCAATATCGTCCAATCAGAACAAGTTCTATTTCCAATAACAAAATCATCCATCATTTTCTGTATGCCAGACTGTGATTGGTCCATAGCAAGAGTACTTATTGGTCAACAGGTAGAGATATAGAAATGAGACTAAACTGAGCTGAACAAATATTCTCCCATCCATCCCGTATGTGCTTCTAACTCACAGACAAAAAGCACAGAAAAACCAAAAAATGATGTAAAAGTTCCCAAGGTAATCAGTGTGCAGCTCAATAGGTCAAGGTTTAGGTTGTACAGTGCAGTGTATGGCTAGATGGATGGCTTCATAATATGTTGACACTGGGCCGAAATCTTCACCTGCTTTCAACAGCATGTGATGTGAAAAGAAGGACTTACGCATGAAACTGGAACATTTTCTGCACAGCTCGGAGTTCATGGTTGCCTCGCAGCATGTAGAACTTCGAAGGTGCAAGCAACTTTTGAGCCAGCAAATACGCTACAGTCTGCACAGACATACCGCAATAAACAATACAATAAAATAACAGTGGATGCATTTTTCTCAAAGCCTGGCCAGGTCTTAACAGCATCTGAAAGAAACGACTGTGTGGAATGGCCTTTCATATTAACAGCAATACATCAACAGCAGTAGACTGAGTTTCACATCAGGCCTTAAGATATGGTTTTTTTATCGTACCAACTCTTAACAGGTGAAAACCTTGTTTAAACAGGCACTTTTGAAGAATTGACAAAAACAGCCAAAGGACCTCTATTGGATATTGCTGGACTCGATACCACTGCTGGCATGGGGTTGGCACTGCGACCTCAACCTGAGGCATGTGATTGGTAAACACACTGTGGTCTGGTGCTAGTGGGCTGTGGGTCATTCCAGAGAGAGAGTGACTGGCTGAACAGACGTGCACGTTATCCACATGGCTGCTATAGCGAACAATATACTCTGGACTTTCTTTGTTCATTTTTAAATTTGTATGCATATTTTAAAATTAAAATAAAAAAACCTGACAACCTCAATGCCATACTCTCCACGATCGACATAGTCTCCAAGGAAGAGGAAGCTGGCAGGCATCAGTGCAGGACCCATTCTCCACAGAGCCTTCTCGAAGCAGACCAGATCATGGTAGTTGCCATGCAGGTCACCTTAACACCGCAATACCATATACCACAATGCATCTGCCATCAGCTACTCACTAAACTATACAAATCCACATTAATATAGTTTTTTTTTAAAAATAAAACGGGCCGTGTCACTCCGAAGTGTAGGTGGAATGCTCATCTCCCAACCGAGGCTGCTAAGCCCAAACTGGATGGATCACGAAATCGTTCCCAGCTGCAGAGCATCACCAACCCTTGGTGGTACCAAACTGTGCTGCTTGGCGACAGAGGCAACTTGCCGAAAATATACTGATAACAAAAAACACACACATGCAAGATGATGAAAATAAAAAGAGAGCAATAAAACTGTGTCTGATTGTACAATGAAATACATCCGATAACGTCACTTACAAGCACGTACGTATTTTGACAAACATGTCTAACATTGCTCGGACCTGCACCTTTCATACCTGGTGTAACAGCCAATTTTTACCCCCCTGACTGAAGTTACCTCCCGGGTAAGAACTGGCTAGCCCAGACTTACTCCCAGGGTATATATCGGCTAGCTAAAAGTTACCCTGCCCAGCCAGTTATTACCCTCCTCAGCTGTTGAAATAGTTGTAG
>Ga0209367_1004757_pt1 | contig 18835 bp, 6 predicted proteins | sample WorMetLIZISLAND2_FD_187412 | JGI IMG/M metagenome (GOLD analysis project Ga0209367, IMG submission 187412) | Marine gutless worms symbiont microbial communities from Max Planck institute for Marine Microbiology, Germany - Olavius geniculatus... ... | reverse complement strand
GTCTTTATTTTAAAATTCTAAGTCGACAAACTGAAATGATACATCAACAGCAAGTGGGCTGCTTGAGTCATGCAGTTACTGAACGTGCTGTTGGCAAATGGTGTCAATCTCTACCGCGTGCGTTTGTGCTGCAGAAAGACATTTTGAGCACTTGCTGAAATGAAGATGATGTGATGTGACACGTGTGATTTTTTAAGTGATAATAATTGCTAATTGCGTTTGTCGCTATCTAGTTTATAATTTCTGAGCAGACGCATGTGCTACCCGATAGGAATTCATCGTTGTCAATGGCCAAACAGTGACTTCTGCATTTCAGATGGTAGTGTAGCGACAACGTTAAGGTGAGCTGGCCAATATTACAGACCTTTGCATTGAGTTTTTTCTTAATGTCGCATGCCAAAAATTATTGAAATCGGCCAATGTTTAACGGAGCTATTAAAAAAATAATAGTGGCAAGTTTTTATGGATTAAGGTACACTGAAGGTAATTCTGTTTTCAATAGTTCACTTGCCAGCAGCAAAACAAAAAATATTTAATTGCTGTATTTAAACACTGACTTTAGTCATGTAAAGAATTTCTTTCAGAACATTTTGCTGAAAACCGCATGACTCTGTGATGAACGGTTGCAAAATTATGGTGTCATAAACTTTGTGCCATTTTTTGGACCACCCTGTATTTATGACCAACTGTTAAAATACCAAATGTCATAAAAGCACTGATTTCAAGGTACTAAAAATGTAAGGTACTACATAATCGACATGTACACACACTATGCACATGTAACAGCATCACGCCATATCTGTAAATCATATTTATCACCTGAAATCTAGTGGTAGATTCTTTCGGCTTATTCTCTTTCGGCATCTTAGAACCTACAAAACAACCAGACTAAGTAAACAGCAATTACCAACCAATTGCACAGAATACAGCAAACATAAAGATTTCACACAATATACACAAATGTACATAATAACAATAACAAGTCACACGTGAAAACCTTAACACATGTCGACTTGTACAGAGCTTTCGTGCATATCAGTTCTGATACTGCTACACCATAAACTCACAATTCAAGAAACGGTATGTCATTAAAGTACTTCATCAGAGGAAGTACTACTATTGCACTACCACCAATGTCTACAACATTAAGGCAACATGTATGATCACAATCTACTTTTTAAAAGTAGCAAACAATATAACATAAAATATTTGGATTTAGCCATTTAATAAACTTACGATTGATCAGAACTTTGACTGCCCGTGAAGTCCACAAGTCATTTGCCAGACATTGCTCAAAGTCTCTCCTCTTGACAACATTGTAACAGATATGCAAATGTCCAACAATTCACAAAGCAGGAATGGATTCTGTAAAAAAATGTACTATGTCACATATGAATATTATTTAGCAATCACTGTACAAGCAACAGAAATCCACAATATAAACAATATAAACGGTGCGCGGGATATTTATCAAGGTATCTGTTCAACATTGATGCTAGGCTACAGACCTAAGACCTACCTATAGTTGCTCGTGCAACAATGAGCTTAAATCACAACGTAAAACAACACAAAGCAATAGCAAAAACACTATAAACATCACAAACTTGGTCCGCATTAGCAGCGTACTTCACACATTTTCTTTTCTTTCTATTTCAACTATTTATTGCCATTGTTGTGATTGTTTTTGTTTTTGTTTACAATAATTAATTGTGTTATCTATTCTACGATATAGTGGTGCTGCGATATATCGAAATATCGAAAATCTTATCCTAATCGCTTTCGTTACTCAATTTTTTTTAAACTTTTTGCGAAAAAAGCAAAAGAGAGTATCTTGCCTATTATTGGCCATCGACTACCGACTTCACAATAAAGGTTTACTAATCTCGAAAAAATTTTTATGGCTAGGCCTATATATATCAAACCAATCGGTGACGGCTCGATCGGTCGTTCAAAGGATCAGCTCAATTTTCAATGCTTGGTTTTACTGTACTTTGCATTACATGTTATATTATTATCACATTTTTGTGAAGAACGTGTGTTATCATGCTACGTTCGAAGAATATGGAACTGGTTGATAACTTGATATACCCGGGTACATAATGCGAAAAATACTGTTCTGCTCTTAAAAATAATGCATGTGATTATTTTAAAAATATTACATTGTTTACGTAAGTGGATCAGCACATTTTTCGTTTATGCACAAATCGATATCACGATCGTGCCTGCCGATAGCGTATCAAAATTGAAATTGTGATAATGACCCATCTCTAGTTCGAAATATCTAATATAATCTTTTAATACATTTATCAGTGTTTATCAGTTTGTTTACATTGGTATCTATGGTTGTGTTGTTGATAGATATTTGAAGTATATAATCCAGAAACGTTAACATATAGTTCTCTCTTATATGATTAACGATGGGATGCTGTCTTGGCACAGTATGTATAGTTTTAAAAAGCTCTCTGTAAAGCTCGACGTTGTTAAAACGCTCCGTGTAATTAAACAGTGCGTACTAAGATGGGAATAATTACGGAACTTTCGTTCCCACGTACTTTCGCTCCCGGGAACTTTCGCTCCCATACCAGAATTACTTTTATTTACATGATCAGCTAGTGGTATTTCCGCGTAAGGCCTGTTATTTTTTTGTTTGCATTGTAATCCATCCAGTACGTACGCTAACGTAGGCGTATCAAAGTATAGCCGGACGTTATATTACGGACGTAGGCTGCAACGTTCGCTATATACGACTCCAGTGCAGTACATTCTATTCGTCTTATTTCTCCGTTTACTTAATATCTCTGTTAAACCTCCTGTGCATCAAAATGCACTTATCATCATCATCGTCATCATCAATGAATATCCGGAAGCAGGTCAGGGGCCTCTATTTCCGTCTGAAGTAGATAACATTTACACAAATAACAATCAAAACTAAACTAATACTATTTTCACATTGACTTCCGGTACTAGATGTTGGATTTATAGTCATAATACAAACTAAAACCACGCCAAATCAAATCAAAATGACTCTTAAAACTGTTAACACTGCATGCTGAAACAACATCATCAGGTAGAGAATTCCTTATCTTAACTAATCTATTTACAAAAAAATGTTTACAAAGATCATATTTACATAACTGAGGCACTAATTTATATCTACGACCCCTAGTATCATATCTTTTTTCTAACACAGATTTATACTGCAACTGTAACACGAAATTGGCATCATACTTATTATTTACATATTTATATAATTGAATCATATCCCCTCTTAACTGTCTATAGTGTAAAGTTGGTAATTCCAAAGCACGTAATCTTTCTTCATAAGAACGACTAGAAAGGTATGGCAGTCTATCAACAGTGCAGTCAGCCAGGACGTCAAGCCATGTGCGCTCTATTGCCATCTATTGATGTCTGCTCTGTATCTGGGGCACCAAGATTTGTCACTTTGATAGCTTGCATCAGTATACAACATGCGTTGTGGCGCAGTGCCAGATGGAAAGTAATTGAATGCTGCCGCGGTATGCAGGGAGGAGAGGGGAGGGGAGGGGTAAGCAAACACGTGGTGGGCGTCGCTTGAATTGACGGCTGACAGAGAACAGAGAAATCGTCACACAGTGTACCGCTGAAGTAACAGTGCTCCACTTTCAAGGCGAAACCGGCTGCGTCTAATTAGTGATGCTTGGTAGTGCAGAAGCAAACATTGGGTGAGGTGGAAAACTGAATGGTCATTTGATGGCAAGTTGTGTCAGGAATATTCACACTAGAAATTATTAGAATCTGGTAACTTTTTTGAAGTTAGAATCGAAAATGTTGGGGATGTTTTTTTTGAGACACAGTGTAGTAATCAAATGATGTCAGAATGTTGAGTGCATGTTTGTGGCATGATCTGCGTATGCAGGTGTTGTGTTGCTTTGGCTCAACTGCATGTCATCTGTGTTGTGCCTGTTGTCCATCAATCAAGTCATCAACGTCGGCTCGCATCGGCTATCTTTGCATCATTGTCATTGGAATCATTGTGTCATGTATCATGCTTGCTCCTGCTGTAGCCGAAAAATTAGCAGAGGTAACGTCCTGCATTCATTGCAGCTATTATCTATGACACTGCACATTTACCAGATTTGAATAGATTACATTTAGTTTCTGTAGTGTGTGAAGTGAAATTTTGTGCCTAATGGAAGTTATAGCAGCAAATGCATGTTTGATTTGGTGTATGTTTTAATGTTTAAAAATTTCTTCTGTTTTTCTAAAGAACTGATATACATATGCTATGTCACAGTAGCTATTTAAAATATGCTTCATGAGCCATTTATTGTCATATATGATAATTTTTCATGGCGCGCTATAAGTCACTACAGTTCAAGTTGTGTTATACTTTTAAATGTTTTACATGTTTTAGTTGCAGTTGAATTGTTTTTACTCTTGATTTTGAAGATTGGAGTAGGATGTTATATTCAATACATGGCCTTCAGTGATATGTGTACAGTACTGGTGTGTGGTTATGACTTTTTTATGCAAGATGTTGAAGTACTGTAGTTTTGTACATTGTGTTTTCAGATAAACTCATTGTGTGAGACAATAACAGAAGTGACAAATAGTCTCAGTGCTAGTGGTGACTGCTCGGTGACCCAGGAAGCTGTCAAGTTTGTCGGATACCCTGCAGTCTACAGAATATGCTTCGGACTGGCCATGTTCTTTGCTTTATTTGCATTAATCATGATATGTGTGAGGTCCTCTGGTGATCCACGATCAGCAGTTCAAAATGGGTTTGTGTGACTGACTGACTTTTGTGTGTTTCATCTAAATAAGGTTTCATTATAACCATTTATGTTGATTGTTGAGCACAGGACAGTTGCAGTTACATAGTCAGGTGATTTTTAAAGATTTTGTACATGGGTTTAAACCCTAATTCATACATTTACACTCTTCATTTATTACTGGTATTTTTCTCTTTAGGTACAGAGTTATTTGTATGCATTTTGTACACATATCATATGCTGAAGTTGAACAGAATTGAGTAGGAGTCTAAGAGGTCTGCTGACATTTCTCAGAATTATGCGTTGCTGCAGTATCATTTGCAGTTGAAGGTTAGAATTATTTTAAACTTTGATAATATTTATAGTGTTCTTGATGTTTCTTAAATTATGATGGTCTGAATTGGCTAGTTGTATTTCTGCAGGTTTTGGTTTTTTAAGATTTTGATCATTGTTGCCATCATTATTGGAGCATTCTTCATTAAGGACCCTGCATTTGATAAAGGCAAGTTTTTTTACTGATAATTTGTTCGCTTCTTGCTGAGAGTCATCAATTCATTGTCATTCAATTTGCCAAAGTAGATGTGTTACTTTGACAAGGTAGAATGTTTGGTGATTTGTTACTCTAGGCCGCCTATAGTATTTATTATCTGCAGTTGGCGTTTGCAAGTAAAATGATGATGATGTTTGTTACTGAGATTAATTCAGTACCAGTACCATTTGCGGAGCCTTGGCACAGTTCATTGGCATTTTACATATACGTGTTTTGGTAAAACTATCCTAAATAGAGGAAACCACAGAATAATTGAAATCATGTAGTGTTATGTCAAGCTCGAAGTCCTGTTACCAGTATGTGTAACTCATTTTTATTAAATCTTCACCGAATTCTAATGAAAATTAATTTACTATTTAAGTGCTAGCATTTTGTTTCGTTGAACAATTTGCTGTAAAGCAGTCTTTTGTGTCTTTGCAGCATGGATGATTATTGGTCTTATCGGTTCGTTTCTCTTTATAATCATTCAGCTGATCCTGATCATAGATTTCTCTCATGCATGGAATGGAGCATGGTTGGATCGATATGATGAATCTGGGAATAAATGTTGGCTAGTTGGTAAGCAGTTGCTGATGTTGTTATTTTATTATCTACAGTCACCATTTTAAAGTCATATGTATGTCAGCTTTTTTATCGATAATTGTTGACATGCAGTGATATTAATAAAAAGATGATTAACGATATGTAGGGCCCACAGTTTTCTGCAGGCTGCAGAATTTTGAGCCAAGTTGCGGAATTTGCGCTTTTCCATTGAATTTTGATATTTCTGTGGAATTTCACGGAATTTTGCAAAAGTTGAGAAATGACCGATAATTATTACGATCGTCAGCTCGATAAAGTAATTAAATACTAAATATATCACAGAAAAATCAAACTGAACTGCCTAAATCTGTGGACCTTACTAATAACTAATAACCATTGCAGTATGCCACAATTGAAAATAAACACAATGGAACTTAACAGACTGCACTTTTAAAAAGAAAAAAGATTGATAATTTTCTTTTACTTGAAGCCCAGCATAAATGAGCACAATGCCAGTCTTCAGTAACTAAAGTTTTTAGCAGGATAGAGTTAAGTTTGCTCACAGACGTAAGGTCGTGGTAAGCCATGGAATTTGGATGATTTTGCCACGGTGAGCCGTGGAATTTTGCAAACTGCCGCGCGGAATTTGGCACCCTAATGATGTTTATTGAATAAGTTCGTTATTTTACCGGTATTTTTGTATTATGTACTGTTTGTACATTTGATGTTAGAATAGATTTATTTAACTTTTGTCTCCACTTATTTGCAGATGACTAGTTGTATATAACAGATTGGTTTATTATGTGTATGATGTTATGAGTATTATCTGTGCAACAGGTTTGATAACATTCACCGTGCTGTTCTATGGCATCTTTCTCACTACAGCCATTCTGCTTTACATCTTTTACTCAAATGATGTAAGTGAGATCCTATAGTCTCTTGCTGTTCCAAGTGAAGGTGATATTTAATTTTTTTGGTTTTTTTGGCTTTGATTTTTTGGTACTTGGTTTGGTTGAGTTCAACTTGAGTCTTAGTTGCACTTTTGGCACAAAGATTATTTTATTTCGTTTTTGTCGTGGAGTTTTCTGATGTAATTTCATATTTGTGGTTACTGTAGTCATTAGATATTCATTACTTGGGTTGTTTGGTGTTATTTTTAGACTAAATACAAACAGCATTTCTAACATTGTAATTGTAGTTTGAACATATAATAGCTTTAGGATCTTTACATTATGTTTAGCTGAACTGTGTTTATAACTATAATGTTATCACGTAGTTATTCATTTTCAGTATGTTCGTTGTTGAAGTCTTGGAGAAAGTGTCAATGATGACTGACTAGCAGCATACATGCTGTTGCTATGTGTGTATGTGGAAGGCATCTTGTCATGTTCCCAAATTCTTCATCAGCCTGAATCTCATTGTCTGCATCATTGTGTCTGTCGTATCAATCTTGCCAAAGGTCCAGGAAGGTTGGTTGTTAGTACTCATTGCATTCACTTGTTTCGTTTTTTAATTTTTATCAACTATTTTTTTATTTGTTTAATTGATCTACATTTTTGAAGTTAGTGCACATTCGGCAGATCGTCCATAGTGAAACTTAGAGGGTAACTGTGGTCACTTTTTTCAGGATTGTCGGGATTTTCCAGATTTCTTAACGGACGTTCTTTCTGTTTTCCGGTCTTCTGCATCAATACACTGAAGAAATTATTACTATTTGTGCAAGATATGAATGTTATTATATCAAGTCAGAGTATCTTATTTGTTCTGAATATGTTGAATTTAATCTGCTTTTTAAGAGCGTTAATGATAGTTTTTGTATGTTACTTATTGCAGCTAACATGAGGTCAGGTTTGCTGCAGTCATCTTTCGTCAGCATGTATGTCATGTATCTCACTTGGTCGTCTCTGTCCAGCAATCCTGGTGAGAATGCCGCCATCATCTGTTCTGTATCGGCTCTGTTATGTGATACGTGCTCTAGTATATTTTGTGACTGATTACCTCCGCCAAGGAGGTTATTTTTTTGCCCGAGTTTGTTTGTCTGTCTGTGTGTTAGCAACATAACTAAAAAAATTACGGAAGGATCTTTCTGAAATTTTGAGGGTATGTTGGGAATGGCACAAACTACCAGTGATTTGATTTTTGGCGTGATCTGGAAGGAATCCCGGATTCTGGATCAGTTTGAAATTTTTGTAAACATTGCTTTAAATGGTGCAGTGTCGAATCAATATGCTTGGCGGAGGTCTGCGCTCCCTGAGTGCTTTTCTAGTTGTTAATCACCAGCCAGTTTGTTGCTGATTTTGATGCCAAGTGTTGTCCTCGAAATGACTTATTATGTGTTGAGTGGGATGTTAAGCTTCTACCCACTCACTCACTCACTCACTGATGCCACTTGCCATGTATGTATGGATGTAGCATAGAACGAGTCAGATCCTTTATCCAGTCAGGTGTAGTTAGGATAGTTGTTGTTGCTGTCTTTGTCATTGTAACAAGACGATCTGGCAGTTCCACTGTGTGTTACGTTACATTAGATACGCATGGTGTAGAAGTAAAAGTTTAGTTTGAGGATCTGGCCTAACTTCAGAAAGAAGCACTAGGCTGATGAACCAAAAGAACAAAAGTCGTGTATATGGGGAGTTGGACAGACAAGAGTTCTAGCATGTTTATGCAGTTCTTAAGCACACATACACACACATTATGTGACGTTTGGGGATACCTCGTAATTATGCTGGCATTTTGCTTCTCATTTTGAGTGTCACAGGAGTAACTTTTTGCTTTCAGATGTAATTGGCCGAATGAGTCAGTTAATTCGTATCAGTTTGGCATTATTTAGTTAATTTCACTGGCTGTTTATGATACTGTGGAATTGAGAGACTTGGCTTATGCTAAATAGAAAAAATTCTACAAGGAGCGCCCCCTGTCTTCCAATAGATGGCATTATGAGATTGATGACTGTCTGGAAGATAACAGGGAAAATTATTAGAACTGCCATTAGTCTTACATATGCACAATCGTAATGGCGGGTTTTCTGTATACCGGGGTAGGTTAAACTTACTGTTCCATTATTATGTGTGTGTACATTGTGTCCCAAAATTAGCAGCACCCCTACAAATAAGTTAGTTTAAAATTTTTAATATTTGATAGATTTTTTTGCAAAATTTGAAACAGTCATTGAGACAGTCGTTTTGAATTTGTCTTTGAAGTTTGAGCTTAAAATGGCCATCCTTGGCCTCAACGCAAGCTCAATCTAAAGCAGGTACGCTGCTGCTAGCTCTTTTTGTCAATAACAATGCATTAAACGTATTTTAATGTAAACAAACGATGACGTCATAATGACGTTACATTGAACACACACGGTAAAGTGCGTACGTCAGAATGGGTGTGACACTAAATAATGTTAAGATAGTACAGTGTTCGATATTTCGTTGAAATCTGTGAACTACAAACTGAATTAGGCATGTTTGAAACAGGGGTGCTGCTAATTTTGGGACACAGTGTATGTGCATTTTGCCTGGAAAGGCCATCAGTGGCTTCTATCCCTATACCTGGTGGGTGCAGCTTGCGCCAAGTAAAAAATAGGGGGGAGTTTTGATAAGGTTGTAGATCAAAACTTTCCTCCTATTTTTACTTCCCTTTATTTTTCACTAGGCAAACTACACCGTTAACAAAACTTCCCCCTCAATTTTTCTTTTTTCCTATTTTTTAATCTGCACCTTTAAGAAAAAACTCCCCCCCTTTATTTTTACTCCGCCCTATTTTTCACTAGACAATCTACACCCTTAACAAAACTTTTCCTAGAGGGAAAAAAGCCCAAAATGGAGGGGAAAACTTGAGTCAGAAATTGAGGGTAAGTTGTGCCTGTTTTTGATTCCAGACTTGGGGGATAGAAGCCACTGAAGGCCGTCCCCGAAATGGCTTATACTGTGTCGAGTGGGATGTTAAACCCTACACAGTCAGTCTGTCAGTTTACAAGGAGGTAGATGTTGTTAAGCATGCTAAGAAGAAATCATTACAGCATTGGGGTTGCAAAGTGATTATTTTTTGTTATGGAGTATTAATATTTTTTTCCTATTTTTGCTATAAATTGGTACTGGAAAACTGATTCAAGTTAGTGTAATTTAATAAGCAAGTTTTATTTTGCTGTTATGTTGCTGAGTTGTTGGAATGTGTACAGATCACACATGCAACTCAGAGATATCGTGTATACTTACTGCAACCATGGTGAATGGCACGATGGTGTCATCAACCGGGGCATGTGAGAGGCCTACATTTGATCAGTACACCGCTATATCACTTGCTATCTTGCTCATCTGCATAATTTATGTCAGGTTTGTACTGTAGCCCTTACTGTGCTGGTTGATGTATTTAAATATTTATGTGAGACTTGGTACTGTCACTGCTTCCAGAAGTTTACTTTTTCGTTACTGGCCTAACTTGGACTTAGCTTTGAAAAATCGGCACAAAGCTTGTCAGTAGCGGCAGTTAAACATAGGTTGAAACTCATTGAAAGTAGTGAGGCAAGTTGTTGCAAAATAGTCACATCCTTTTCAGCAATTCTGTAGTATTTCTAGGCCTATCGGTCAAGTCATATCTCTTGGAGTTTTTATATATTTTTTTACTTATTTATCTGCTTTGGATTTTACATTTGGTTTCCCCACATCACTGTGAAAACTTATTTTGTTTAGATCTGCTTTCCTGGCTTTCTGGTTTAGCCAAATATATGGGGATCTGCCACAGGATTGTCACACCGTCTTGCGATCAGCCACAAAATCGGATCTGCAAGTCCCAAGGACACGCCTGAAGTTTGGGGAGTGCCCCTATTCCTAACACTGACACATTTAAGCGGAGACTGAAAACTCACTTTTTCTGCAAATTTTATGACTTCGAGTACGATTTTATGTAGGCTTAGTCATTTTATTGTATTTTATTCAAACGTATTTTATTGTTATAGACTGTTCAGCTCCGCTGTAAGTTGACACTGCTAGACATTATCGTTATTATCATTACAGGTTGAGACCAGTACACCTATTGCAGAACTTTGTAGGGTAATAAAATTTGTGGTCGGGAATATACTCGGGTTTCTATAATAGTCACACAATATGCATTGCATAGATTATGTTAATTTAGTTGCTGTGTGAGAGTCCAAGCATTAGTGTATTTTCTGGCAAATTGTTTGTTGACAGTATTGCCAGCAGTGCCAGCACACCTATTAACAAAATACGGGGTTGTCCGGAAGATGGCGAAGTCACTACTGGTAAGAAACATTAATCGGTTTTTTTTCTTGTCTGCATTGAATATATGTGTCTTTACTATTAAAATATACACCTGTGGGTAATATGAAATGTTTCTTGTTTTTACGTGCGACAGCATCTTTGCTATCATCTGGGCGTCTGTCCGTCTGTCTGTCCGTCCGTCTGTCCGTCCGTCTGTCCGTCCGTCCGTCTGTCTGTCTGTCACACTCGTGAGCTGTATCAAAACGATGCAAGGTAGGATCACAAAATCTTCACTCTGGGCTGCCCCAAGGTCTCTAGTTTATCGTGACAAAATTTCGTGCCACTGGGTGCAGGGGTTCCCCTCGAACGAGGGCGTCGAAGAGGGGTACCCCCTAGAAAGACGTCATTTTGCCGTTATTGGCTCGAATAATGTGAAAACGGTTGCAGATAGGTACATACATGCTGCTTATCATAACAAGCACTAATAACAGGCTTTTTATTGCTGTCAACGTCGATGACCTTGAACCCTCAAAATGGGGTTTTTTCTGAATTTTTCTGCGATTTTTGGCTGCGACACACATTTTAAGAGTGAATTGCATCGAAATGGCTGAAAATAGACCTGGACATTTTGCGCGTGACATTTGTTTTAGCATAGAGCATACATCTTTAAGAATCTACAAGTAGTTATTTTACCGCTATTGGCTCGTGTAGCTTGAAAACGGTTGCAGATCGGTAGAGACATGCTGCTTATCATAACAAGCAATACAGTGACAAGCTTTTTATTGGTGTAAATATCGATGACCTTGAATTTCTAAAATAGGGGTTTTAGTGTTTTTTTCCAATTTTTGGCTGCGGCGTAGATTTCAAGAGTGAATTGCGTCAAAATGGATAGAGTTAAATTAAGACAACCTGCGAATAATAACTGCTAAGGCTGTCGCGCGTCTCATGAGCTTTGCTCAAATTACTTGTTGTCCAAAGTTCTGGAAATTGTTAGAGAACTACTTTTTCAGATACCATTTTTCTGCCTAGCCTACCTCACCTGAAGTAGCTTCAAAAGAAGTTTAGACAATGATCAGTAATGCAAAAATATAATGGAAAAAGAAGTATATGTTAGAGCACTTTCTGCATCTGTAGTTGTAACTGTTTATCATTATCAGGCGGTGGTCCGGAGGCTGGTGACTCTGACAAGCAGGGTCAGGTAGTGTGGGATGACGAGACTGATGCTGTGGCATACAGTTACACGTTCTTTCACTGTGCTCTGTTCCTCGCATCTCTCTATGTCATGATGACGCTCACCCACTGGTATAGGTATGTATGTTGTCTGCTCTCACACTAGTACACATTCCATTGATTTGTTATGTGGCCGTCTTGCTTGTCTGTTTATCTGTCTGTCTGTTTGCCGCTTGAAGGCTCCTCACTCGAAAACAAAAAAGCTGGGAAATAAAGGCATAGAAAAAGCAGTACTGGTGCGAAGGTTCTTGGGCTTAGATGTAATCGACGTGCCAATTTTTCGCTCAGTAGGTCAAAGGTCATGGTTAGGATTGTATGCAAGGTTTAGGTGAATAGCTGCATTGTGTGGACTCTTGTGGTTGTGTGCTTGATAGATAACGCCACTGAAGAGAGGATGTTATCTTGTCATTTATGTCTGCTTCTCTGTTTCTCTGCTAGGTTGCTTGGAAAGTTATTAACCAATTGTGGTAAAATTTAATTCCATATTATATTAGGCCATTGACTTTGCTGTTGCATGAGGTGTCTGTATACCTGCACATTGTAAGCTTGTGGTGAGTGGCAGTTTTATTGCAGCCAGTTATTTCTATGCTAAAAATTTTTTTTGCCTACTCGTGTTGCCTATACATGGTGTTTTCTGTCACTAACAAGCACCAAGTCTTATATATTTGAACTGTCTAGTTCGGCTGTTCGCAATCGTATCAACTTGTCCCTGTGTACAATACAGCAGAAGATTTCCATTTATACAGCTACTAGGTCTGTAACATGGGAGCTCATCCTTTTAGTAGCACCTTCAGGCAGCAAAGGTCTAATCCAATTAAACTAGCATACAGAGCAAATCAGCCAGATGATACTGGCTCCATTAACAACCAGCAACTTTAACTGACTAGGTCAGCATGCCAGCAGGCCTGGTCATGGACCCTATACTATTATGTAGAACTCACTGTTTCTTCTTTCGCGGTAGTGGTAGTAATGATCGCTAGTACTCAGTGTGCCTACCTTCAGCTTTCAGTCAATGCACAGTTGTTGATAGTGTATATTGTGTATGACTGCAGGCCTGGAGCGGACGTAGTGAGCGCGAGCACGGACGTCGTCTCAATGTGGGTGAAGATTGCTTCAAGCTGGGTCTGCATTCTCATCTACTTCTGGTCACTGATTGCGCCGCTTATTCTTAAGGACCGCGAATTCAACTGAGTTCATCGCTGATCAGTTCTTGCGCTGTCTGAGTGCCGTGCTGCTTTTGAACTGTCTGATCACAGTTTCATTTTGTGAAGTGTTGTGCATAAAGCTATACCAGAATTCATCTCTGACTTCAAGTGCCTATGGCTGAATTTCAGCTGTTTTTACAAACTCTGGCTTTGGTCATATTTTTGCCAGGTTTCAGATTTTTGCCACATTTGTGAAAATTTTGTTTCAGTGTACATATTGCTGTGGGACTATTTTATAGTGGTTTGATTACTTGAACCCAGAACTTTTGATCACAATGATTTGATAATGAGCTTGCTACAGAGACGTCAGAAATGTTGTGCATAATTACTGTGTTTATTGTGTGAATATTCAGTTAATGAATTTTAATCATAGGCCTGATTATGATAGAAGTAAACGGGTAAACTACTACGTTGGATTTCTGATATTTAGTTTTTTGTATAGCAGTAAATTAGCAATTCCAGCTTTGGCTGCAGTTGTGTAAATAGCTGTGGCTGGATTTTGAAAATAGTTATCTGGTACAGCCCCATTTGTGACAGTGTAAGTTGTAAGTCAACCTGGGGTCAAATTTTCGAAACTTTCCTAAGACATTTTTTAAAGATCTTCTAACGTCAGATGATTTAGGAATTCCAAAGACGTTTTCTTTTCCGAATTTTCGATGGCTTTCTTTGCCTTTCCAAAGAACTTCTTCTTTCCTTATCTTCTTAAACTAGCTCAACCAATTAGATGCGCTTATACCGACCATGTGACATAATCACCTTAGTTTCAGAACTTCTTAGGAAAACTTTTTTGGAAAACTTTTTACCTTAGCATGTCGACAGGAAATGCAATTTACACACCGCTTCGTTGTTTCAGTTGACCAAACGTCAATTTGCTTTACTTACTCATTGTTGATTTTACAGCATCATGCAGGAAACATATGACGTCACATATTATGTCATAGCTAACTGCTGACATTGCGTAATTTTGTACAAATTTTGTTTTACTACACAGCTTTCTTCGTGTGTGACAAGGTTAGTGCTTTCTTAAATATTGTCCTGAATTCTTTCAAAGAAGTATCCTAAGAAGTTTTGAAAATATGGCAACCTTTCTCAAAATTTTCTTTGGAAGATATTCTCAAATTATTCCAAAGACATTTTTCAAAAAATTTTCGAAAATCCGCATTCTTTCTTTGGAAAAAAAGTCTTCTAAAGATCTTCCTAAGAAGTTTCGAAAATTTGGCCCCAAGCTTCTTGCCTCTCACAGGTTTGTAAATAAGTTGATTAATGCAGTGTACTAGACATTTCTGTAATTAATTGATGAGTCAAAATAAAAACATAAACACATTTGTGCTACCACAAATCAAATGTGTATTCCTATTAATTGTGGCCTTGAAAATTTTTTTGTTTGAGCCATATATTTTTTTTCTACTATTGAAAAGTAAACCATGACACTTTCAGTAGTAATGTGTATATTTTTATGTATTGCTGTATATAGTTGATATAATCTAGTTGAGGGCTTTAGTGCATATATGCAGATTATGTAGTGAGCTGTTTCACTTATGGATTGTGGGGAGAAGTGACATAATTGTATCCCAAGATTGTGTTAATTAATGATAATACTAATCATACTTGGCTTTATTAGAGCAGTCTATAGGGTGCAGCAAAAAAGTAGCCCACAAAAATTTTTCACTGTTCTCTCAGCAGCCGTTCAGAATTTTAATTTAAAATTTTATCATTTTATTTACTAAGACTTTCTACATCTAACTGCCAAGTAAAATGTGATTCTGTTGACAAATGATGAAGTTATAGACGTTTCAACATGACCACCTACCGATTTTTAGCATTAGAAATGTTTAAGCTACTACACCAATGCAATAACATCATCGAAACAACACAACTAATGATCACATTCCAGAATTTCATTGTCAGTGTGAATGTTTGAAGTGTCCACCACCAGCTCCAAGCTCCAACACAAGCCTTCAGTCGCTTGCTTTGAGAAGTCTTTCACAGCACTGTCGACCAGTCCTTGTGGCTGGTAGCCCCAGATATTCTGAAACACTTACCTGACTTTGGCGATTGTTTTCAGCTTTAATTTAAGCTTGCTGTAAGCCTCCAACACTACACCCCACAAGTGATAGTCCATTGGATTTATATTCGGTGAATTTAAAGGCCACTGGTCCTTGGTGATGAAATCTGGACAGTTGGCCTACAGCCAGTTCTGTGCGCCACATGCTGTGTGTGCTGGCGTGCCATCCTGTTGGAAGATGAACCTGGTTGGCAGCCGGCGATTGCTTTAAAAGGACGATAATTGAATGATAATTTATAAAGAAAATAAACTACTGTGTGTCAGAACGTCACTATGACATCATCGGCAGTAACATGGTAACCAGTTTTTTGAAAATTAAATAGCATTTTTAGCTTGAGCATTTTTTAATGCTAAATAATCGGTAGGCAGTCATGTTAAAAAGTCTATAACTTCGTCATTTTTTAACAAAATGACATTTTACTTGGCAATTAAATGTAGAAGGTTTCATGAAATGAAGATGTAAAATTTCACGTTAAAATCTCAAACAGTTGTTGAGAAAACAGCGAAAAACTTCAGGGGGATACTTTTTTGCCGCACCCTGTATATAATCTTCCACTGTTGTGCACAATAGAACACATGCAAGCCTATGTATCTAGTAAAATAACATTACTGTATGTGCAAATCTAAGCACAATCGTGTGCATACTTTAGTCCAGGGCTCTTGCTTGTCCTTAAAAGTCCTTGAATTTTTTTCCAGATTTTCGAGGCCTGGAAAGTTCTTGAAAACAGATGTGGTCCTTGAATGTCCTTGGATCAGTGTCTGAAGGTCCTTGAAAGTGCTTGAGTTTGATTTTTTAAAACGCTGTCACCAAACTAGATTTTCAGAATCATTGTTGCCTGAGTCTGAGTAGTGAATAGACTTTATCATTACTGTTACTTAGTGATATTTTTTCGTTTTAAACGTTGCGGTGTGGAGTGCTCTGAGTCTGAGGTGTTAAATTATCGAATGCAAACTGAACTTGCTTGTACACCATGTCTCAAATAAACAGTCAGAATTGTTTTTGTCATAACTCTGTCAAACTTCCACCAAATTTGACAATTTTTGGCACAAAGAGGGCCAAGATGATAGAATTGTGTATGGTGCACTCATGACGCATGACGTAAAGCATATTATTTTGCTACCTGTTACTACGGCCACTGCTTTCGTTTTTTAGCACTGCAGGTTAGGCTAGGTTACAGTGAGATTAAACTTTGGGGATCACTGTGGCGGTTTTTTACAAAGGGCTTTTCTATCACCCACCTATTGGTAGCTTAACTTATTTGATGTATTGTCTATCCACCACAGCTTGCTAATATGAGTTGTGTGTTGTAGTTTATATTCCATTTTAAAATCAGTTCTGTTTGCTGACAGTTTTTTCGAAGTGGCCTTGTTCATGTGCAGTTATTATTACTGATTTGCTAAACTAATGTAATGTCATTGGTGTCAACAATTTCAAAGTTATTTTAAGCATTGGAATTATGGATCAAGTGATGAAAGTAGTTCTTAATGCAAGCTAAATGTAAGTCGAGATATTCTTCAGGCAGTACATATTTATTGTGTAGAGTGTGTTTGGTTTAGTGCTCTTGTTGCATTTTATCTGCGTTTTCTTATAGCCAAAATTTATACACTGTTTAACTCGTGTAGTCCAAAATATTGTTGCTAATAAACTTCATTATATTGCGTGCATTTTGTCATGTCAGTAATGAATACAAGTTTCTAGGACATATTTTCATTACCAGTAACAAGCAGACATTATAGTATCATTATCAGTGTATTTTTGAGATTCTGAATATTCTCTAGTGTTGGTTTGCATATCTGTGCACAGATGTATTAAACCAATGTTAACAAAAACTTTAATATCAAAACAGTTGCCCACAATACCAGTACGAAACCGTTATACATAGCCTAGTCAGTAATTGTGATCAGGCCCGTTCAGAGCCACAGCAGGGCCCGGGGAAACATTTTCGAGGGGCTCCTCTGGGGAGCAAATTTTTCAATTTTTTTTAAATGTCGCACTTTGGTGTACTTTATATTTTTGAGCGATGGCAGGGCCCCTCAAATGTCGCGGGGCCCCGGGCTAACTTACCCCCTCCCCCCACTCGACAGGCCTGATCGTTATATACACTGTTTCTCAAAAAAGATCATCCCGAACATTTTCAAGTGTAACTTGAAGAAGAATTACCAGATTTTAAGAATTTGGGGTAAGAATATTCCTGAAACAACTGGCCATCAAATCATTATGTAGTTTCCCACCTCACCCAACGTCTGTTTCTGCACTACCTGGGGAAAGCAGAACCAACGAAATTTTGCATTTTTCCTATAGTGGTATTATTATTTACTCTAAATAACGCACAAAAACAAATTTTGTTCACATTTTTGACACTTTGTCTGACACTTCGTCCAATTGTTTCGTTTTTCAGCTGCCTGCAAGAAAATTAATCGAAATTTTGGCCCATTGTATAAACACAGGCACAGAGGTGATTTTTCCCTTTATTGACAGCAGTATTGATAATGTTATGCTCCTGACTAATCCAGACTTCACCAGTTGCTTCTTGAATTCTTAAACATTCCTGAACGTCATCTGGTAGACACGTTGCTGCGTGACAGTCAAACCTTGTAATCAACTGGCTGTTGGGGGCCACAGATCTGGATAGATGGAATTTATCAACATTTTTTCATTCACTTCAGTGCATATTTTGCTTGGTTTGCTTTCCCGAGATAGTGCAGAAACAGACATTAGGTGAGGTGAAGAACTGAACGGTCATTTGATGGCAAGTTGTGTCAGGAATATTCACACCAAAAATTAAGAGGATCTGATAATTTTTGTTCAGTTAGAATCCAAAATGTCCGGGATGTTTTTTGAGACACAGTAAACATTATGCAACAGTGAAATGTACATACGCAGTAACCCTACATATAAAAGTTGACGACTAGAAAGTGTAGGCCTGTTCTTGTAGGCCTATGTAAGCAGTCACAGCCTGGTTTCAGTGCACTGAGCTAAACGTTATCTGTCCTTAGGCCAGACTGGGCCTCTTACGTCACAGACACATATACACAATATATCATAAAATAAGGGCTTATAGCACTTCAAAAGGGGTGATGATACAATTCAAGACCTAAATTGATCCTTTATGTGCCGGTACTTTGGTTTGTTTCCATAAGCGTAGTTAACTCCCCATTATGTTGCCTGTATTTAGGAGAAAAGCCGCACAGAAAACAAACGAGAAAAGCTCGATATTTTCCAATTCTGATGACATGTGCATTATCCAAAACGAAGAAAGGAGGGCATTGGTGGCGGATCCAGACTTTTGGAATGGGGG
>Ga0209367_1004756_pt1 | contig 18835 bp, 10 predicted proteins | sample WorMetLIZISLAND2_FD_187412 | JGI IMG/M metagenome (GOLD analysis project Ga0209367, IMG submission 187412) | Marine gutless worms symbiont microbial communities from Max Planck institute for Marine Microbiology, Germany - Olavius geniculatus... ... | reverse complement strand
CCCAAGTTCCCACCCCACCCCATGTACATAGAACGTATCACCGCTGACACGAAAGAAGTATAGGAATCGTCACATTACCGGAACCACTAACCGGGCACAAAGACCAGCAGCGGAAATTAAAACCTCCGAGAACGCATTGGACCGTCCGTAGCCAATAAGTCACACAAGCCCCAGCAGGCACCGGTGTCCCAATATAAGCAAGCTTCCCGAAAAATTTTCTGTCCGTGGCGTATTTAGCGAAGGGGCTCTAGCGCCTCGGCCTTGTTGAACAAAGTAACGACAAAAGAAAAAAATAACCATAACAGGAAAGCAAAAGCCTGGTCTAATGTGAAAAAATAAATAGGCCCCTATATTCTGCTAGGCCCTATAGGTAGGCAACACCTGGACTCCCCATTTTCACACTGCTAAATAAGCTTACATCCCTGCTAGTCTAGAAAGCAACAGCTATGTTCGGCTGCTGGAAACCGTAATTATGGGGTTTATTTCAGGGGTTAATATAACTGGGGTTAATATAACTCGATCTTCGTTCGGAATTTCGACCTAACTTAATATGATCGCAATCAGCCAAATATATCCGCACGATTCGTGCATCTTTACATGGTTTAAATTGTAAAAAAAAATCTCTGAGAGGTTTGGTGATGTAACATTGTAACTTTTTTATTCACTTCATGCTATTGTGGTTTTGGAGATACAGATAATGTGACCGAATTTCCTGTTTTTTTTTGTCAGCACTTTGTTGCGAATAAGTGTCATTATACCTGAAATCAATGCTATACAATGTATTTGGTTTGCTTGCTTATTTAAAGTAATACTATTACTAATATTAATACTATTAGCATCAATCGATCAATCGATCGATCAATATTGATTCACGCATTGATTTATGGCCACACTATTAGTGATTGGCTTGCGGCTGCACCAGCATGTAGCTTAATTACACTAAGTACTAGCCACTCTACCAATTAACCTTTTTGTTAGTTACTATCACCGCTACCAAATCTGCGGAACAAGATCTTGCCGAGATGGCGATGAATGCGCGCGTTAATTTTTATACTGAATGCTTCAAAAAAGAACTGACAAATTTCAACGCGTGCAGAGCGACCTAACTGAACTGAACTAAACTAAACTAATACGCTGTAGTTTCTGACAAACTGACCAATGGGTAGCAAGGCGTTGATCATCGGTCATTGGTTGACGAGTACATGAGAGTAGTCACTTAAGGAGGGGTCACACTGGCGGTCCGGTTCGGTCCGATCCTGGCGAACGGTTGGTGTTTTGACGGCCGTTTTGACGTCCAGACAACCGTCCGGACCGCCAGTGTGACCGCTCCTTTAGGCCAACGACGCCGTTGGACGTCGTGTAATGCATTACCGCTTGCCAATTCGTCAGTTCGTCATGAACTAAACCACATCAGTTCAATTCAGTTTAGTTACGTCGCTCTGTACGCGCCTTAACGATCACTATGTTGCAAATTTAGCCTATTGTAGAGGCGTTTTGTCGGAGTCAGCTCACAGCTATACTAAGCACCACGTCGAGTAGGTCCGACTAAGCCGTCACCGTGCCGACTGCAAATTGCTGTTTTACCTTCAAGCCCGTCCGTTGCTCGCAAGCCTGTCCGTCCGTCTGTCCGTTTTCCATCGCTACATGTCATTGCAATTTGCATCTTCCATTAACGAGCAGGATAAGCTTACACACAAACACTCTCACGACAAAATCCTCCGCGATAAAACCAACAATAAAGTCAATTTTGTCTTAAAAGGAAGATTCAAAGGATTCTGTATTTAAACGCGTTCTGGTATCTCGAGCTGTGCGCACGACGTGGTTGGCTAAATTTGCACGTTAATTCGACTTCGGGCTGCAACGTTGCGTCCCAATAATATCGACAGTTTTATTTATCGCGCGACACTATATGCAACGAACGCAATATGCAGCGAAAATCTGTTCGTCACACTCTGCGTACATCTACCTATGACATTTACAGTAGCAGTAATTTTGCTTATTTCCACCAAAGATAAGCTGAAATGGTTCTGCATTGGTATTTGTCAACTAAATTTCTCCAAAATTTATAGGCGCATTTCGATGACATTTTGTGGACATTCTCTTCGAGGTGACATTATTCCAACGAAAGAGATTCTCTCAAGAAATTTTCATCGGCGAAGTTTCCGGACAGTAAGAAAATAATTGGCTTCGCCGACGCATTGGGTAAATGTCAACGGGCACGAAACGCTAAACCGTGACGTCATCAAGAGGACATTTCCTGTCAGTAAAGCCATCAGAGAATCATAGGAGCTATTAATAGTGTATAGAAGTCGCACGTCTGCTGTAGGCCTACGTAGCCGTTACTCTCTAAGATTTCCCAAGAGTTTATAAATAGAACAGTTATGGAAACCAGACCCGATTGCTTCGTAACAGCAGAAAGACCGAGAAAGCTTTATAGCGTGCATGCCATCGCAAGGAAAACACACAATTATTAATGCTGCAACTGTGCAAACTGAGCAGGGTTTTTTTATCTCGCTGACTGACGTCACTCTGCACTGTCACTGTTGGTCTTCAGACAGCGTCCCAAAACTTTTCTGGAGGGCTGAAGAAACAGAGATCAGTACCACCACATGAAACTTGCAGTCCGAGGAGGGCTTTAGCTTTTACTTTAGTTTTTAGGCAAAATCCGCCTATAGCTAAACGTTTTTCTGTTTGTCTGTCTGCCTGTCTGTCTGTCTGTCCGTTTGTCGTCTGTCACATTCGCTCACCTTGCTTATACACCATTTGACGGATATAGAAGCCATTTGGAAAGTAAGCTTACAATTGCGGAGTTGCGAGGTCCAATAAAGCACTGTGTTAGATGAAATGCCTGGCCTCCAGGGAAAAGGAAGATTTTGAGGTCGAACCTCCAACCAAAATTTGCCAATGTTCATTTATGATTTACCAGGTGGCAGCATCGATCAGTGATTTCGCGTTTTACCGAATTACTCTGGTGTTTGTATTCTGTAACTGAGAAAATCACACATTTTCTAGTTCTAGGCATCCGCACTTGTTACAGCACGGTCCCCCCTGCCCAGGCCGCTCGCCGTTATTCATTTCCGGTAGCATCTTGGTCCAAGGCGGGCGGAGCCTGCCAGACAGGTGCCCGAAATCTCCGGATGTATATAATAACGAACCCAACTCACACACACACATCGACGTATAAAATACGACACTACACGCACACTCGTACAGTCCAGTCCCTCCTACAGTGTCTGCAGTGTAAAAAATACTTCATGAATTGTCATTGGGAGTTTATACAAATTTTACTTAGTTACTTATTTTTTAAACGAGTAGGGCCTACTCGTGAAGCTACTCGATCGATGAGTACTCGAGTAATAAATTAAAAAATTACTAAGATAGCCCAGCACCAGCAATAAAAAAGAAATACTTCGTGATGTTGGTGTTAACTTACATGTACTGAACACATCGTAATTCGTAAAGTTAAGGCGCCGCAAAATTAATGGTGTTGCGCCGTATATCGTGAAAACGCCACACGGTATACCTTCACACTGGCAACTACCGCGGTATACCGCCAGCTGTATTTTTTCATCTTGCAACTTTGGTCAGTATTAATGGTTACCTAGGCTATTTCTTCTTCTACGGTGTATGGTCAAACTTCAACAAGTTGAAGACTCCTGACCAGTATATAGTGGTTGTGGACATGCTGGCAGTGCTGAGTGCGTGAAGAAAAATCATGAACGATGTCCCGGTGCAAAACTAGGTGCTAATTAAAATAGAGAAGTGTCTCTGGCTCCTCACGGAAGGGTCGCGACTCCCTTTCACCAAAATCGGTGGAGTACTTAAATAGGTGTCTGTCTGCGGACAGTAAACCATCTCGGTGTATAACCAACTACCAAGGTCAACTCAGCCTTCCATCCCTTCAGGATAAATTAAGTACCGGTCTGTCTGGCTGGGGTCAAGTCGGAGCGCGTTGTCGGGTGGCAGGTAACACTGTGTGATGCCATACGGCAGGTAACGCGCCATAGCTATGCGAAGGATTTCCCATAAAAAGCTATACACAATTTTTGTTTACCTTCAGCCTTTATTTATTTACTACCTTACCCAGAAATGTGCCGGCAAACCGGTGTTGCGGTATTTCTGTCGGTATTCTAATCTAATTGACAACGTTTCCCACAACGTGCATCACTACTTCCACACGTCGCACTCGTTTCGTCAGTAAGTAATGAGTTTGCAGCTCAACGCGTTGCCATCGCGTTTCTTCTTCACGAGGCCACGCATATATACATACTAACAATATAGAGGATGGGCCGGAAAAAAACGTTGGCCACTAAGTTTTTGACATCACCTCGACCGATTTCTGAAATAGGCCTACTAACACGCGCATATAGTCAGCGATAAATTAGCAATAAAGTGATTACTAACTGGTAACCTGACCACACCAAAACGCGTCGTTGTGGCTTACTACCTTGTGAAATACTGATTTCTATGTAAGCTTGAAGTTTTATCATCAGGACAGAACCTTATGAATTACAAGCAGCATTTAGGGTACTGTACTGCGTTTACATAATTCTGTATTGCCTACCTATTATGATGCAATTTATGGTGCGTTGTGTTTGGGCTTAGGCCCCTAATACTGATCTATTTCCATGCTATGTTTGTGAGATTGTCACTTGTCAAATAAAGACAACCTGCATTTACTTACTTAACATTTGTAAAATTCTTTAGTACTAATACTAATAGCATCAGAGCAGGTTATAATATTCATAATATCTCGACATCATATGTATCGCTTTCACCGCGCGGTCTTCCATCTTCAAGCCGTGCGCGATTCTGATAATTAATTTTTCGCCAGACTTGTCCAGGACATTTTGGCGGGACTAAAATATAATATTTCCAGACGCGCGGTTGGACGGCAAAATGATAAGAAAACACTGATACGTTTTGCGCACGACGCTTTTACAACACTCTTATTTGACGGACGTGTGTGATCGCGCGTAGAGACTTGAGAAAAACTGCAGTCTGTAGCGACAGTTTGTGAATGTTTAATAAGCCGTCATCGCAACGAAACAACTTGCTCGTGTAACATGCGCCAGTTTGAGTGTCATCTCGGCGGAGCCTAAAAACCTGTTCACAGCGACATAACAAAACTGAACCGTAGGTCTACTGAACTGAGACATTACGTCATATCAGTTCAGTTCAGTCCCATTCGATCGGTCTGTACGCGCCTTAACATGCCGTGCGTCAGTTTGAGTGTCAGCTTGGCCGGTTCTAAGATTAGTCCTGTGACCGGCTGCCCGCTCTGCAAGTCTACAGAGTGACGCGTGAAACGAGTTTCATCAAAGATTCAGCGAGTCTATCAAGCTGTCGACAAGCCGTCACATGCATACATGTCACTGTGCCACACTAGTCTTCCTGTCCCCTTGCGTCGTTGAGTGCTATACACCGTGGGCTATAAAAAAACCTGACACTTACTTTTGTTCATATCTTCGCCAATTATTGACCAATTTTCAAAATTCTTTTACTGTCGCACTCTGCGGACAATTTGCATTAATGCGATTATTATACCTCCCACCATACTATAAATGCGTCTTTACACTACCTTGTGAAATATAAATGTAAGAAAAAACTATCGATAAAAACAAAATGAAAAAAAAACTTCAAACCAACATTGCGGGGAATGATCCATATGACACTAAACTGCGTCAGACCCACATAGTCTAGGTGTCATACATGCAATGTTGGTCTAAAGTGTTTTTCTGTCAATTTTACTAAAATATTTGTTTGTTATTTAATTTACTGTTATATATGCACATTTTATTTATATTTCACCAGGTAATGTAAAGACGCATTGTGGGAGGTAGGCCTATAATAATCGCATTATTGCTCTTGAATTCCCCCAAAATTAGAATTTTTTAGCCACAAATTTTGCGTTGCATTTTAGAAGAAAATTATCCCACACGCTAACTTTAAACGTGGAGCAATTACCCCTTGCCCCGTGCCAGGACGCCACTGCACACATTTTGTTAGGCTTGGCCTACGCCATTAGACAGACTCTAAAGACATAAGCAAACGTAAAACGTCTATCATCATAATCAAGCGTTGGACGCAGGCTAGCGCAGGTACAACTCGGTATAAATAGCAAACTGGTGCCATCAGCGAACCGTGTACCGGGTGTTCCGTTGTTCTGTGTGGCACTGCAGGCCTACGGAAAGACTAATGCGACGATTTATCGCACCGCAAAATAAACGTATTAGCCATCAATAGCAGACGACGGTCTATTACGACACTGACGAACACGGGACACCAATGGAGGAGAGGGTGACGGACGCCAGAAATCATAAGCGCTGAAACGGTTAGTAATAAGTTACAAATTATTTTTTTCACCAAATCACGACCTCTATTTGGTAACTCGTTGGTGTTTTGGCAATCGCTGTTGTCTTTTTTGGAATGGTTTCCGAAATCTTCCGGAAGAAAGCAACAGCACTTTACAAAACGTTAACGATTTAACTAAAAGGCCTAAAAGCAGAGTTTATGTATGTAATTCAACAAATTTCGGTGGCATGAGCCAGACTGCACCGAAACGTCAGTGTAGCAAATCTCAAACTGCCTCCTCCCAATAATCCGGTCACAGGCCCTCTACATGCCCACAGCTGAGAGCTTTATTGGTTCTGCTGGATTTGCCGTTGTTATTGACAACGTAGGCTTACCGCTATTGCATCAATCATGCATGCCATAAACGAGCTTTCAGCTGAATGCTATAAATAAAATATGCTGACAAAATGAAACGCGTATATAGGCCTACAATGCTGCTCCTTGGCAAAGGCAAAATTTTTAGTCTCAGTTCACGCCCTGTTTCTTAACGGTTACGGATGCTTCAGAATGCGTAAAAAATCGGCATTGTAGCAAAAATCTACCTTGTAGTCGCATCATCAGAGCAAACCTTAACTCGATTTGGCGCTGTTCTGTAAAAAATATGGGGCCCTCCAATAAATTTTCCATCCAAAACAAGTAACGTCATAAAGTTCAGAGTTCGCAGTATGGCGTAATAGCCCCCAAGCTCGGGAATGTCATTCTAAAAACTGTAGGTAAATTCCAGTATTTGCTATATCGCTTCTTACACAAGACGAACTCGTGGCCAGAAACGCTTCGACAATCTCGGAAATAGCAGCTGATTGGCATGAGCTAATGATACCGCAGCGCACTATGCGGCCATCTATTGCCCGCTTTAACGAACAGTAACGTTGGACCCGCTGTTTGCAACTAGCAGACATACCACCGCCCCAATCAACCACACTAAACCTTCACTCCGCAGCCTGTAAGCTACTACTCATTTCCCATTCCATGGGGGTTAAAAGGCTGAGTTGGCCTGAGCACACAGTAGATTAGCAACTTATTCAAGGTTGCTTGCAAATAACCGGCAGTCAGAATCGAACCGCAACGCGAAAGTTACGAGTCGACATCAACCACTATACCATTTGCATTGCACCTACACAGGCACAGTGCGAACAACTTGCCCAGAGTTGTTACTTGGTAGTGCACCGTCTGGGCATTGAACCGTGGACCTTTCGGTCTTCTATCCAACGCCCTAACCGCTGAGCTACCAATCCACCAAAGAACTTTTAAATGTCGCAACACACCATAAAAGGGCCCCGCATGCCGGAAAAAATCGAGCTGCTGTCTGGCATTTACTAAGTTGTGCCCCTTTTGTGGGACCTTCGTTCAGAGGAACATGCTGAACATGCGCTTTTTTGGCAATGTCTACAAATTCTTCTACACGTTTTCGTCAGAATTCGTTCGAAACTTATTGATTTAACCAGACGTCAAGTAAACAAGCAAAACCTATCACATATCCTTTTTCTTCGGCGGATGTAATTATTATATTCTCGCTAATAGGCCTATCGCCAGTATGCCGAGGAAAACTTCACATAGGCCTATAAGTTTAACGCTAGTGAACTGTCACTGTCTTACGTATTTATAAATGAACTATGAACAACAGTTACTGAACTAATGTCCGCCGCCGGAAATACTGTTTTGTGCAATCCCCACTGTATTGTCATATTTTGAACGAACGAATGCAGCCGAAGACAAATACTTTTGTCCATATATATACGTCAGTAAAAAACACACAGTCACACACAGTGACATTGAAGTGTTCGTTCATTATGTGGCCAAAAGGTGGCGCGGCTTGTATAGGCGCAGAACGCTGGAGGGAAGAAGAAGGCGAAGTTTATCGATCTGCCGTGGAATCAACAGTGAGTGGAAAGCATTAGCTTAACCTGGATTCCTTCCCGGTTTAGACTGCAGACGGGAGGCTGGACGTGTACACATGGGTCTTTAAGGCTCACGGGACTGATGAAAATCACAATAACACAATAGTGAGTAACTGAGTGAGAGAGTACGGCACGTCAGCACACAAGATACAATGTCGTATCACAACAGTGAAGTTGACAGTAACACCGGCGTTACATAGGGCTACAGATAAAGCTAAACTGTGTAAAGCCAATGCTATCTTGCTATCAATCTACAACGCAGTGACTATTTGACCGGCAGCCGGTCAAATAGCCTTCAGACTATCCGACCGGTCAAAATAAAAAAAAATCGCAGTCGCCCCTAGCGAACGACATTAAATACAGTATACGCGCTACTGGCTAGAATTTGCGTGAATGTTAGGCCTACATGGTGTAGGTCTACACTCTACGGCTAAGGGCTTAGAATTAGGTTAAGGTTAGGGTTAGTGTTAGGGTTAGGGTTAGGGTTAGAGTTAGAGTTAGGGTTTGGGTTGGGGTTAGCGTTTTCAAAATATTTATGTGACAATAATGAACACAAAAAAATTAGCATAAAATATCGGTGGTAACGCAAGGAAGTAAAGATGAACTTGCCGACTGCACCGTAATAGTCAGGCTGCTTGCTAGGCTTGACGTGCTAGTTGGCCGACTGGCGGACCCGTGATACCGTACTTGCTGCGATTGAGGTCGTCAGTTGCTCGGCTGTCGCCGACCCTTGACACTGTCTTAAGCGGTACATGAGTATCATTGGGTGCTTGTACGTACTGGCTAAGGCTGTTCAAGGCCGTGACCGGTCAAATATCCGCCTCACAGGGCCGGATATTGGACCGGTTATGACCGGGCGCGTTTGACCGATGACAAAATTTGACCGGTCATATAGCCTACAGGATATTTGACCGGCCGCCGGTCAAATGTCCTGTGCCAATCTACAAACTTAAGTTAGCAAAAGCTATGTTGTGATTGCTGCTGCCCTGTGGGAAATCTATGAAATCAATCTTTATCACATCCGCTTGCTTGTTTTTAATTTCGTCTGTCAGAGAGTTCTGCAAAAAGCTATGAACAAATTTTTGAAATTGCCACACAACTTGGCCAAATCATAATCAGTGATATTGTCATCCAAACTTCAACTGAAATGAAACAGAAAAAAGCTTTAAAGCGACACAATCGCACAGTAGATAAAAGTGACGTTAAAACGTACGTGGAAGAGTCGATGAAGTAGATGATGAGAGAAGCGATACTCAGCAGGAAGACCAGAACAACCTGTAGTGCAATACACAAAACAACTCACGCTACTGAACTACGTAGGCAAGTAAGTACAAAAAGCCCAGCTGTCGCTAGAGTGGGCTGACGGGACCGCCTATATCCGAAGGCCAGCGTCCGACTTCCGGTCGCCGAAAGAAAGTGATTTCCCAGAGTGACTGCGGTCTCATACCTGCTATCGTGACGCTGCCATATCGAACGCTATAATCAACGTTAGGATACGATATATGTTTATTTGGCGCACATGGGTGATGGCTGCATGCCGCAACTTTGCATTCAAAATGGCGGTCAAACCGCTGCAAATAGTGACATGGTTACTATTGACAGCGTATAGGATCTCGTCATCGTCCTATCCAAAGGTACCATCGCCGACCTTCTACAACGTACCGTTTAGCTCCAATATCGCATGATTTGCATAGTAGAGTGCGTAATAGTTTTCAAAAGTCATCCAAGGACAATGATTTTTATGTCACTTGATAGGGCTTATGCGACTTTCTATTAATGATCAATAGCAACGTTGGTCCCATATCTCTCACCGTTTCTAAGACACGACGACATCCTGTTAAAAACGTACATTTTTCTTATAACCCACCTTTGTTGAAATTAAAATTTGGAAATGTTCCCCTTGCACTAAATCGCTGAGATTTTGCGCGCTAAGAGCCATGACAAAAACAATTAATTATGTAATAAGTTGTCCAGCAAAACCTACCGTTTAGTCACAATAGATGCGTTACTGACGATGACAAAGGACAGACGACGACATGCGACAGAAAGACAACACACAGTGCCAAAGACTCGACTTAGGCCTAACCGTCGGCTAAAAACTGGCGCATTTTGTTGACAAAAGCTCCATCCAATCCGCCGGACACACAAATCATGCACGACTGTCAAGCAGGATTGCCTTGTTTTTCTGATTTTTCTGTGTAAATCATGCATGCCTTACTTTCTGTCGCAAATGATTAATTGATTGATGGTGCATTAACGCCAAGGTTCACGCAGTGCAGAATGATGACGTCACGTCACGGCGCTCCCAGTACAAAGACGCTTGAACTCTGACGCATTTCCTTGGGGAGCCCATCACGATGTCCCTAGGGTGATGACCAGTAAGACGGACCCCGGCCGAGTCTCCTGGACATAATCCGCCCCGGATAAAGTCCCCCGCCGACGGATAAAATTCTCCCTCCCCGAAAATATTATCACGACATTAATGGGAACAATAATCTTGTGTGGGAGAAGATTGTTTGCAAAAAGCAGTGGCGGTGAAAACTATTTTAACCTAGCCGACGCACGTCCAGGGCCAAGGGCCAGAGAATCGAAATGCTGAAGGCGACGAGAGGTATGGCTGGGTGCATAAAGGGGTGTTCACATCTCTGCTCGAAAAGGGAACTAGAAACAGAACGGTTTTGCCAAAATATATCATCACCATGTTGATGGCTGTAAGTGGTAGGCCTAAGCGAGGACAAACGTCAACCTGATCGATTCATCATATCCTCATCGTCATCGTTCAAGGTTATCGACGTTCGTACATCCAGAAAGCTCGTCAGCAGTGTTCGTTATGATAGTAGCAAGTCTGTGTCTATCTGCAAACGTTTTCACGCTAGACGAGTCAATAGCGGTAAAATAACCACTTTCTAGAAAAACATCCCTCTTTAACATCATCATCAGGAAGCGGTTTGATTTTTTTCCATTGCGAAATGGGCATGTTTTGATGCATTCGGTGGCGCTGAATGTAACACTATGGTCAAAACAAAGCGCTGCAAAAATCACACGTTAAGATGCATCGGGTTCAGTTCTGGGGCGCGGCCGACTAACTATCCAAATCCAGATTCAGATCCAGGGAAAGACAGCGGATATGACAGCGAGAAGCAAACAAACTGTTGTCATTTTATCTCTTTTTTCGCCAGTTAATGCTGACCAACTAATAGTCAAGTTCGCCCGTCAGTAATGTGCCTAAAAGACCAGTAGAGACTACACAGTGAAGGCTATTTTGCGTAAAAAAATAAAAAAGCAAAATGGCTAGTTTTAGAAAGCAGGGGCTTGGCCTCCCTGTCCCCGGTTCCCCTGCCACTGCCTAAAAAGATTTAAAAGTTTTGTTATGAGGAATTTTTCCAGAGAGGACTCTGTCCAGCGGGGGTACTCGTTTCCCGGCGGCACGACCATGTCCGTCTCTGCATGTCTTTTCGTATGCTGCAGAGCCTACTGTTGGCTGTTGACATTTTCGACAACAAACACTGCTACGTGACGTCACGATGCCGTAATGACGTCGTGTTTGCGTCATCATTATCGGCATCGTTTCTCCAATTATTACGTGGCGGCCGTATAGCCGTCTTACGGCCACGGGTCTTGCGAAATTGTTTTCCAGGGCTGCAGAAACGATGTGTCTATTTTTACCTCAATAGGTCAAGATATAGCCGGAAAAAATGACGCATAACTCGCGTAAATGTTTACTTGCGGCTGGCGGATCGCGTGCCGGCGACTTTGCCCACTGCACACTAAACGCAGTGGGGAGATGCGTTTTGTGTGTAAGCGTAACTAGACGGACAGCCGCATAAATGTCGGCACAAGGCACGGCATCATTGCTCGTCATCAGTGTAACGATAGGGTATCGTACTTAAGATCGAAAGGTCTTGGGTTCGATTCCCGGTTGGAACACTATCAAGTGGTTACTATACTTGGATGGGTGACTGTCTGCGGACAGGTAAACTATCTTGGTATAGGCCTATTGCCAACACAAAGGTCAACTCAGCCTTCAATCCCTCCCGTGTAGGTAAACCGAGTACCGGCCTGTCTGGTTGAGATTAAGGCGGGACGCGTTCACCTGTGTCGGTTGGCAGCTAACACTGTGTGATCCCACATGGCAGGTGACGCTCCGTAGCTCTGTGAAAGATTTCCTATTAAGAGCTACACACCACCTTTAACTTTTACCTTTTTACAGCATAATTCTGCCTAAATGGGAAGATTGTGGTGGTGGTGGTTAGTGCCACATCAACGTAATGCGCACTTGCTGTGTCAGAAAATAGAACTGCAGAAAATAGGCCTAAGTTAAGCGCGGGCGGCTGTCGCACAAGATTAGGCGAAATGGAATGGGCATAATTGTCAAAATGTCAAATTTATTTAGGCCTAGATTTCTTAATTGGCCCTATTTATTACCATCTACACTGGTGAGGCAAACAAACCCAAAAAATTTTCAACATAACTTGAAGAAAAATGATCCAATTGCAATAAGTTTTCGTTAAAAAATTCCCGATATAACTGGCCATCAAATAATTGTTTAGTTTCCCACCTCACCCGTTGTCTGTTTCTGCACTAACTGGGAAAATAAAACGAACAAAATATTGCATTTTTGACCACTTTAGTATTATTGTTTAATCAAAACACCATACAAAACACACATTTTGTCCATATTTTTATCGTTTTAGCTGATAGTTTATCTAATTGTCCATCTTTTAACTGCCTACAAAAATGTTTGAAATGTTGGCCCACGAACATGGGCTCGGCTAGGAGACACTTTCTTCATTCGTTGATAGCAGCGTTGATAACGTTCTGCTCCAGACCAATCCAGACTTCACCAATTGCTTCTTGAATTTATCAATATTCCTGAATGTTAGGCCTATTTAATAGACTTGCTGCTGCACAACAGTCAAACCTTGTAATTGATCGGCTGATGAAATTTAGAAAAGTTTTTTTGTTGATTTTAATGCATATTTTGTCTGTTCTGTTTTTTCTATGTACACTGTAGTGCAGAAGCAGACGTTAAGTGAGGTGGGAAACTGAACGACCATTTAATGGGCAAATTGTGTCAGAAATATGTGTACCAAAAAATTATTAAAATTGGATAACCTTTCTTCGTGATATGGTTAAAAAAATGGTGTGTTTTATGCCTTTCAGCGTATTCAAATGAACAAAATAAACTGGCTCATCAGGCCAGCTCGTCGAGCGTTCGAGGAGTTGGCTTGACAAGCGCGCTTGACGAGCCAGCAACACGAATACTTGCAATATCAAGCCTATTTTAAAAACTCAAGCATTCGTCAAGCTGACTTGTTAAGCTGGCTTGATGAGCGTTTACACGATCAAGCTGATTCGTCGAGCCAGCTTCATCGTGTGAACGGGGTATTAGAATAGTCCGAGACGACACCTCTTATGTGTAGCCTAGCTATCACGCTCAGTTGGCGTTATTTTTAGCGCGTTTTGTGGTTTAGTCAATAAAACAGCGAAAACGTTTGTTGCAAAAGACAGCCAGGCAGCGGGGAAACACAGGCAGAGAGACAGTGCGACATACAAACAGATAAGCACAGAAAGAGGGGGAGAGGCTGACAAGGAGACTTGGAAATACGGAGAGAAAGACAATCAGAGAAGTCATCGTCTGTACACCGAAGCAATCTAGTCGTTCGCCCAGCTACATGCCCACATAGTCCTCGTGAAATAACTGCGACGGGACGAAAACGGGGGAGGAGGAAGTGATGGGACAGAGAAGTGGGGGAAGGAAAAGGAAAAGGAAAAGAAGAGAGGGGGAGGGGTGGAAGTCTTGAGGAACAATCAATGGTCTGGTGGGGATGCTGAAGGAAACGACGAGCGGCTATCTGTATCTACGGCTCGGCCTCCGCATCTCGGCCGGTTAGCTCGCCAGGACGCAGTGATACTTTCGTTCAAGCGAGGTTTCCATCCATTCGTTGTGTCAACCGTACGGCGCAACGCAACGAAATAGCATCGCGACGAACGGAGCCGACGCAACGGCCGAAAGTTATGCAAGTATCTTTGTTTCCGTCCTCTGTTCGTTCGTTCGTTTCCGTGTTACTGAATAACGAATGAGTTGAATAATCTAGGCCGCTCACAGTTCACACACTGAAACTGATTTGTTTTTTTTCGCGAGACGAAATTATCACGGACGGCCGGCAGCGGCGAAGCCGGGCTGTAGTACGGGTATGAGATCGATGCCGGCAAATGATGCTCTGCTGACCACCGCCGCACAGACAGGAAACCACGGACAACCTCCCCTCACCCCGGACAAATACTCCCTCCTTAGGTCTCTTCTAGGACATTATCCTCACCCCGCTATGGGAGGTTAGCCTATCGTTGCCAGTAATGACGACGCATACCGCTATTCCCGGTTCCGTGTGTAGAAAAGTTAGAAAATTTGTTGTAACTATACGGCAAAGCGTTATAACCCGTTTACACGGTCCAGCAAACGTCCAGCAAACTTCCAGCAAATGTATTCAAAATATACGTGCTAACTGCTCGACGTTTGCTAAACGTCTGCTGGACGTTTGCTGGATCGTGTAAACACCCTATTATGCGCAAGTTGTTTATCACGAGCGGTGACGCGTGGGTTGAGAAACTAGGAAGGGATGGAGAGGAAAAAAGTTGCAATTTTTGACGCACGGCTCCAAATTTTAAACGGAGAAAATATGGCGTTCAGAAATGTTAATTTTGCCCCAAAGGATGCATTTTCAGCCCCAAATTGTGTATTTTTTAAAGGAAAATTTTTCGGACATGCAAAAATTTAGGAGAATTTAGAGGAATGGGGTTATTTTTCTTTCCTTAACCTTCCCGCTACTAAGTGACCATTTATCACACGTAAGCGCGGATTGCGTTCAATGTCGTAACGGCTTTGCTAAAGAAGGACTGCTTTTCTAGTAGGACCACGTTAAAAGCCTACATGCTCGATGAAGCTAGCTCAACGAGCCGGCTCGATGAGTGCTAGTTGTATACGCTCGGCGAAAAATCGGGTATCTCTATATTAGTTAAAATGTAGCTGAAATGTAGTCCAGTCATTCATTTGCCTGTTTCTTCTACCATAAATTAACTATGACCTTTAACGACCTTGAAATTTAGGAAAAGGGTTTAAGTGATTTTAGGGGATTTTAGGCTACGAGGCATATTTTAACGCTATGACTATTAGGCTAAATAAAAAAAACTGTTAGATCAGGATATCGGAAAACGGAACGAGAATTCTATCGACGGGAATTTTGTCCGGGGCCATTTTGTCGCTGGTCCCTCCGCCCCGGGCAGGCTTGACGGTCTGACGTTAATAACCGGCGCCTACTCGGTCAACGCGAGCGTCGAATCGCCCGCCAGCAGATTCGTCGGTCGCAATCGCATAGTCGACCGACAGCTTGGGTGGCGGTTTGTATTGTTTCTTGCTTGCCAACACCTTGGGTGAGTGGCTTCCATCCCCCAAATCTACAATCAAGTTTTTTTCTATCTTCTCCCTCTTCCCCCGAATCCGGACAGAGCCTGGCCGCCAAACGGTTTGCGGTGCATTCTGAGTTAGAACAGCGCTTCTGGTGATAGCAATTTTGTATTCACCCTCAACAAAATTTCTTCCCCATTTTTTAATTCACCAGGTATAAAGATAGGAGATCCTGCCTTGGGTGGTAGGACAATTGCATAGGGGCACCAGTGGCGCGCCGCGGGGGGCAGGGAAATTGCTCTCCCCTGTACATTTTGGGTAATAGGATAATTGCCGAAAAGTTGTCGGAAAACTCTCTTCTTGTCCTAACATTTGGGCCAAGAAATGCAAAATATAAAGGTAAAAACCCACATTTTTGGGACAGTTTAAAAACAAATTAAAAAATTTTGAGCACTCGTAATCCCTTCCGTCGGAAACTTGTAGCTGTCTGTCGGAAATTTCGAGTTTCTGTCGAAACATTGCAACTTTCTTCCTACGGCAATTTTTTAAACGCACAACACCGCTACAGGGCACAGACGGCGTCAGTAGACCTAGGCGGAGAGTAGCCTTATGCCCATGTTGCTGTTCTTAATTTGTTACGACCATGCAGTTGAATAAAATTCTAGAAATATTAGATGCTGTGAAAACGGTTACGGCTGCAGCAATTCGAACGCTGGTTTCCCAGTCTTGAGTAGGCTCGTTCTCATCAACTAATAAATTCGATTTTGCTAATGCCTATTTTTACTGCGAAAAACCTGCCCGACCCACGATTACCCACCCAAGTTGTGCTTACATAGAGTGACGTCATGCTACCCAAGACGTCGCAGAATCCCGTATAGCTGGCCGCGGTGCTATAGGCCATGCGGGGACGCATTGATTAGCTGTGCGCGGTCGATCTGTCGATATTAATAGCACAACGACAGCACACAAACGCGGCAATCACTGTTAGCCATAATTTTAGGGGGGGGACATTGATGGCGTTGGGCGGGCCGTATCTATAGCATTTTTGCACCTTTGATGGATTATACTTGTCGCCGGTGCGTTAATGCGCGTACAGAGCGTCGTAATTGCACTGAGCTGAACTGAACTGGCATGGTTTAGTTTGTGACGAACTGACCAATCAGTAATGCATTACAGTAGACACCGTCTAACGGCGTCGGTGACTAGGTGACTACGCTAACGCACGCGTCAGCCAATGACCAATGAGCTCGCCGTGCTTGCCTATTGGTCGGTTAGTCAGAAAATAAACCGTGTACGTTCAGTTCAGTTCAGTTTAGTTACGTCGCTGTGTATACGCGCCTTTACGGCACCGTGATATAATACCGTTCGGATAATGCAGGCTTACTGGCGCTCTGCGGGGTTAAGCTCAACCTCCATTACTCTGACTTGTCGTAAACATGTCGTACAACAACTAAGCTCTACCGCATATCTTGATGTATCATTTTTATCGCAATGTAGACAAACGTGTTGCAAGATTTCGGGTTTTGAGAACTTGTCTCATATACAGTTTTTTGCTGAGCCGGGAGATTAAAAATCCGAATTAGCCAGTTTTGGAGCCATGTAACTAACAGTCCAGATCCGGCCATGTTCGGTAAAATTGTGGGGCCCACCTTCCCAAAAATGTTCTGTTCAGGAAATAATAAGTAGGCCCTTTTAATTAACATCTTAAAGTTCAGATTTTGCACTACGGCCATACAGAGCCATACAGGTCAGAGAATGTCGCGTTCCACCAAGTGAACTTTTAAATTTCGCGGTACGTACGCCATAAAGAGGCCTCACAAGCCACAAAAAATATAGCGCAGCTGTCCAACATTTTCTCTGGCCTGCGAGGCCTCCTTTTGTGGGGCCCCTGTTTGGCCGAACATAGGGGAAAAATGGGTAACTTCGGCACCTCAAGCTTTTTCGAGTGCAGAATTTATATCTGAAGGTCGACTTGAACGCGGTTAGCTTTTTTCATAGCTATCTGTCTTATGGGGTCACGAGTTTGACCTTTTGGGGTCACGTAACGTCACCGGTCACGTGACCATTCGACTCCCGGGGGTCGACTTCCTATCCGGGGTCCATGGTGACCATGCGTCCATCTGGCACCGTTACGGAGATATGGCGCATCAAATATTGGACGCGCGGACCTGGACACAGAAAAAAGACGGAAGAATGGAAAGAGAAAGAGGAAGGGGAAAAAGGGAAGGGGAAAGAGTAAAGGAAAGCTAAAAGGAAAGGAAAAGGGAAGGGAAAGGGAAGGTGGACGGAAGATAGCTTAAGAAATGTTGGACGCAGGGACGAACGCACGGACATACGGACACGAAGGTGATTTTATACTCTGTCCAATGCTACGCATTGCATTGGACAGACAATAAAAACGCGTAAAATAGTTCAGCCGCTCTATCTAGTATCGAAACAACAAGGAATATGTTTATATTTCCTAACGTTTTTACGAAACACGGGGTGCCGAAGTTACCTGGCGTGCCGACATTACCCCCAATTTATTTTACTAAACATGTATAAATCTGTCTTTGGTTTGTTGTAGGGCTACAGCACGTTGTACAACAAATCCGAAACAGACCAAACTTAGTGGAGTTTGGGTGATACAACGTATACACATGTAGCTACTATGTATAGCCGTAAGCTTACAGCTATAGATAGAGCTGAAAATTGAGATATTGCATCGTAGTTAATATGCGTCCTGTAGGCTTACGTGGACCTCTTATATCCCGGCGTACATCAATAGCCGCTGCTACTGCTACTGCTGCAGAGTTACACGCGTCAATTACTAGCCAAATCTCTTAATGCCATTTATCGACCCACCCACCATGGCAACGATTGCGGCTTTCTGTTCGTTTATTATTACACGGCCGTCATAATAGACCGCATTACAAACCGGTCTTGCCCGTCCGTCCGTTCGTCTGTCGTTCTATCCCATACAGGTTCTAAACGCGAAAAACTAAAAAAACGTATAAAGAAAACAAATATGTGAACGTTCACACAGGGTACGACTATGTATACTAACAGCGGTGTGCCAATCACACTCACACGGTAGTGTGAGTGTTGTAAGGACGACCTTCAAAGTATATGGGAAAGTGCAAACTTTGACCCTCAGCCAACCAAAAACCCCTGAACCGATCGTCACCAAATTTTAATG
>Ga0209367_1004755_pt1 | contig 18836 bp, 10 predicted proteins | sample WorMetLIZISLAND2_FD_187412 | JGI IMG/M metagenome (GOLD analysis project Ga0209367, IMG submission 187412) | Marine gutless worms symbiont microbial communities from Max Planck institute for Marine Microbiology, Germany - Olavius geniculatus... ... | reverse complement strand
ACAAAGCACAAGACTTCTTTTTTGTGTGTGTTTCGCGTGTAACGACGTTTTGACCGCTTTCTAACTGCAAGAACTGCTAAAATGCTGCTAAATGGCGTGATAAAGTGTAGGACTTTCTTTTAGAGTGCATATGATAAAGTATAGAACTTTCTTTTGAGTGTGTATTGCTTGTAAACGTCGATTGGACTCTTTTTATCGCTACTACAAATTGTCTGTTTTGGGTCTAAAGTTCATTAAATATTGTTCGGTGGAATTCCGACTTTATTCACAATAAAATCTCGAGTTTGTTTTGTCATCTAGGCTAATTACTCTAGTAGGATTACTCTGGTGGATTACTCTAGAGTTACTCTGGCGGATTACTCTCTCACAAATAGTCCCCTTTATTATTAATAAGTAATAATTACTAGTTATAACTTTAAAACTAGAGGCCTTCAGTCCTACGTCTAGGCTAAATCAAGGACCCACCCGACCTTTACGAAATTGTTGTGGACCCCTCAGCTAAGTCGACCTAGTTGCGTTGGGGGCAAACGTCACAGGTCTCCATCCGTTTCGTTCCAGTTCACTGTTGAAATATGTGCTGCAGGAAAAAATCACACAAATGCTTATGAGACGCGCGACAACCTATAGCAGCTACAAATCGCAAAAAACGTCCATCTGTCGCTAGGATAGCCGACCGTACTGGTTGTCAGTGATTTTAAAGTTTATCCAAGGTGTCATAAATGTTAAGAAACATAAAAAGCTCGTCGCCAGTGCTTGTTGTGATAAGCAGCATATCTCTGTGCCTATCTGCAATTACTTTTACGTTACATGAGCTTATAACGGTAAAATAACGTCTTTTAGGGAGGTGCTCCGGTTTCGCGTCTTCATTCGAGGGAACTCCATCATCCAGCGGCATTAAGTTTTGTCACGAAATACTAGAGACTTTAAGCCATTATACGGTAAAAGCTTCGCGTTTCTATCTTTCTTGTGCTTAAATCGGCATCGAAACGTGCGGACAGATAGACGGACGGACAGAATGACTATAGTCTTAGCTAATACGTGCTATAGTTATTTCAGCTACGTCTTGCGCGTAAAAACTGAGATCACTAGGCTTAGCCATAAGATCGCACTAAATGTCAAGGATATGGTTGCAAGGTGGCGTGGCGTAGCGGCAACATGTCATCCGATTAACAAAGCTAGTTATTGCGCAGGTTACACTGGCTTCGAATGCCAGAACGCGTTTCGTTCCGGCTGGCAGTGCTAGTGTATCGCTGCCTCCACGGCTCTGCACCTGGCTACCTGGCCTCAGACTGACTACTATTACGTGACTTCACTGTTTAGGCTTATTGTTACGTGTCCTTGTAATCTTACGACTTAACGCCACGCTAAAGTTTATTCGTCCTCCATCATCATCATCATCATCAATAAGTGTTACCTTTCAGCCGCCTAAATTTTTATTCCGTTAACTTAACCATAAGCAACCACCTAAACTATATAAAGTTTGACATAGGCTTAGCACGGATATTTTTCAGCCGCTAAATAAACAATGTGTAAAAACAAACACACTCCACATAAACACGGTGTTATGTAGGGTCCTATTGTAATTTCTGGCATACGGTGCTATAAGTGAGCATAATCATTTATTAGAAATACAAATTTACGTTGTTTTATATGCGTTTACCAGAACCGATACCAGGAATCAAATACAAAAGAAATTTTGCATTATGTTGCTCCGATATTTAGCCGACCGTACTTAGTAACGGTCGAGCTTATGTTATGGTTGTCGTCTGTATGTTGTCCGTCTTTTGTCTGTTTGTCTCTCTGTCGATAATGGATGTACTGTGGCTAAACGATAGGTCGCAAAGAAAAACTTTTTACACTAGGAATTAGCCCGGTATCATAAACCTAGCCAACAAAATGTCAGCCATCTAGTGCAAGAAAATTATTTTTGAATTCCGGGTTAAATAAAAAAAGTAAAAAAATGTGCGTTTTTAACGAAAAAACTGGCCATATCTCGGAAACGTGAGAGATACAGCGAAGGTTAATATTAATCACTAATAGGAAGTGGTATACGCCTTTTTAGATAAAATTAAAAAAACATCGACCTTGGTTGACCTTGGTATCTTCTATTTTTAAGACACGGTTTTCGCTTGGTCTTTGTGGTGCTTGGTTTTGCTATTTTGCTTCGGTACTTCATATCCGGCAAAGCTAATGCAGCTAGTTTTCGTATATCCGAATGCAAATTTTACAAGGTTTTACCCTTTTATTTTCGTCTGTTTCGTATCTTTATTCGTTGCTTATTGGCGAAAATCTTCCCTCCGAAACGCATCTTCAGTATCTTTGTCAATCCGGAAAATGATTTGGTCACTTCCTTCCTATAATCCCATAAGACGTTGTCCGCATCCTTGTCCAGCGAGTTGCGAAAGTATACCAGCTTGGTGCTTCGGTCCCAACAGTTGTGTTTCACACAATTCTGGAATTAAGCCCAGAAAGTCTTGAACGACGTTACCCCGTCGAACGTCGGTAGTTTTAGAATGTGCTTCGGTGCGGCTACGTTTGTCGTCTTCATGTGGTATTCGTCATCCAACGAAGTACTCTCAAATGACGATGCAGTGGCTGATTTAAGCTTGGCTTGGTGACTTTGTCAACTTTCTTTTCGATTCGTTTGTCATTTACGACGAAACGAATAAACCGGGTATCTTGGTTCTTTTGAGATATCATTTCCCTTACATTGGCTATCAGATTTTTGGTACGCCGTCTTTTTTCGTCTTGATTCGCTTGTCGTTTACGACGAAACGCATCTGACAAAAGTTTTTGTTCTATAAAAACTTCATCTTCTATGACATCACTTTCCCGACATTGACCATCTTTGGTACACCGTCAGTGAAGATCTTTTTTTTTGTTTTCATGACATAGTCCGTTGTGACGAAGCAGCTTTACCTGTTTTGTTTGACCTTGTCTTCGGTGACTCACACGGTGTCCGATATCTCGACTTCTTTTTTGACGAAAGCCGTTTCGTGGTGCTTCGTCCATGCCTGACCGAATACCCGGGTTTGTGGGGCTCACTTCTAAATAAAGTGCTTCGATCGCCGTCGGTCTTTTCATTTTCGAAAAATAGGTCAGGTGCTTCATCGGTTTCCTTGACGAATCACGGTTTGCCGAATCCTATCTACAAAAACATATGGCCCAAGATGCACCCGTGGTGAGACAAACGACGTGAAGGCGAATCACGTTGACGTACGCTGTTGTTTTCTTTGTTGTCGTTTTCTGTCTTCGGTCTTTGTTTTCCCCAATGTCTTCGTTCTGAGTTTGACTACCAGAATCTTCGTAGTGCTGCGTTTTATGGTGAAGCGTTGAAGCTCTTGGATGTATCGGTGGTGAAGCGTACGGGTCGTCTTCGAAATCATTGCTTCGTTAGATGTCCTGTTCCAGTCTACTGTTTCACTCTGTACCAGGGTTTCATCTTCTTCTTCCATCTCGGTCATACTGGTAAACGGGTGGGGTTCTTCGTTCGTAGGTTCTTCGGGCAGGGCGAAGTAATGTCCAGCCTTGTACCATACGCCGAATCTTCAGACGAAGATAGCGTCCTTGATGATACTTCGGACTTCCCGTCATGATGCAAATCGAACAGGCTGTAAGACGGTGCTTTGGTGGTTTTCATTGCTGGTTGCTAAATCATTTTCTCGAGACTCGCGTTGGTAACGTTATTGTAACACTGCGTCTTTGTCGCTTCGTCCTCCATGTGATGCAAAAACATGTTACTTTGAAATTCATGGTAATCCCCAGCCCCAGATAAAAAGGACGATTATCCATGATAGTGTTAAATCCCGCTAAACGGAAGGTTGCCTACGAAAACTAGTTACCTTCCAGCGAAAACCACCTCTAGTGTGCTCTTCTGTGCTTTATGTCTGGGTGCTTTATTGCTGCTTAGCCTTCGTTTGGTTTTTCATTTGGGTTTTTGTTTGGGTTTTTGGAAAAAGATCAGCAGCGCCGACATGTTAAATTGTGCTCGTCCGAGCACTTGAGTCGAATGTCTCCTTGCAGCATCATCGCTTCTGCCTTTTATGCTGCCGGAGACAAACATAGAAGTGCTTGGAACGCTTGCCACTTTAACAAATTTTGTCTCTTACAACATGCGAAAAGTGCCAAGTCGATTCGAAGTTTCGCTACCGTCTTAATGGGTCTTTGGCAAGCATTACATAACGTATTCTTTGGGATTACAACAGAATAGCTAAACGTGTGATTGCATCATTTGATAACTCACACTCTTAGCAAAACATGACATTAAATGACTCAGCGAAACGAGTTTTTATATAGTCATTATTATATTATTTATTATATAGTTTATTTATATATGAAGTGCTTATCAATTTTGGAGATGTGGACTTGAAATATAGTAGAAGAAAGAGGTCTTAAATATGTATAAATTTGTATAATGTATATGTATAACATGTATAATAAATGTGTATAATATGTATAATTTAATATGTATAAAGCGAAGTACCACTACCAAAACAATGCATGGTACATTAATTACCACTGAGTATGCAGTGATCACCATTTCTGGGGAAGAGGACAAATTACTGGGGGAGGGTAAAAGTATTTCTAAGGTTTGCCTTACAACGGCCCCCAAACCACGTCTTTTGAAATATTAACCGACACTAAGGGACATCGGGCTTTTCTGTGCAGTATTAAAAACTTTTCCATTAAAAATGTATTAAGGAGCAAAAATTTGAAGTAAAATTGGGGCAAAATAAAAGACAAGGTAATTGAATTTTGGAAGAAAGTGGTTGGATTTTTACCCCCAAACAAAATCAATCTTACTTTTCAAAACCTGAACCAATGTGACACTTTTCGAATTTCTGGGAAAGTTTTGCAGATTTTAGAGTTAAGAGTCTTTTGCGAAGCTGATGGTGAAGACAGTTTTGATAGGACAGCAGGGTGTGGCAGACGGACGGATAGACTAGAGACTGCTCTACGATAGCTAAAACGCGCTATAGCACTACGTGCTGTCGCGCTTAAAAATTGCAGACCAATTAGTGTGCTTAGGCTTTGACCTATAGGCCTAATGCATTAATTGGTTTGTCTCACCTCTTAAAATTTGAGGAGTCGTTGCTCATGAAAAATTAGAAATAATATAGATACACAAACATAGCATTTAGTTTACACTTGAGACTGCATAATCTGGCTTACAAGTAGCATGACTATACTGACTAATCGATTAATCACCAATTAATCAATATTTTCTTAGGTCAGTGACATTGAAAAAGGTGAACGACGGCGGGCAACTGTTTCCTCTAATAATACTGTAGTTGTGAGTGCATTTTTACACGCGAAAGCAGCTACTGCTTTCAGCGCGTCTTAGCCATTGCAATTTTGTCCGTCCGTCTGTCCATCTCTCTGTTACACGGGTGGATCAGTCAAAAACGGTGTAAATTAGCATTACAAAATCTTTACCATTGGCTGCCTGGAAGACTTTAGTTTTAAGAACCATAAAGCTTTTCCATAAATTCGAAGGGGGTCATCCCCAACGAAAGCGTTAAATGAGAGAGGGTGAGAAAAATTTGCGATTTTTAGCCAGTAAGTCGCAGTATCTCAAAAACTGTGCGAGATAGGGCCTAGGTTATCATTGATCACTAATAAAAAGTCCTACACTGGCTTTCGATTGCCACCGAATTCAATGACCTTGGTTGACCTTGAACGCTAATATAAGGGTTTTTATGATTTTGGGGGGGGAACTCGGGCTGCGAGACACATTTCAGGAGGACTTGCGCCTAAACCAATTAAGATAAACATGGACAAGCTGCGTATGGAATTATCAGCATTGAACGTAGATTTCGACGGTTCAAGTATTGATTTTCTAGGTTCAAGAAAACCTGCGCACGAGGGCATTATCCCCGTAAAAGTCGCGACGCAATGGCTGGAAATAGACTGACAGTTTGCGAACAGGAAAAGCTATAAACTTTCGCGCGTCTCGTAAGCATTAGCTTTAATTTCTTGTTATTTAATGAAATGTACGCGGGTTGCATGCGCTTTCGAGGCTTTTTTGATTCACAAAATACCGCTTGCAACCGAAAGTCTGCCACAGGCCTCACTGGGAGAGCTTCGGTGCTTTCCCAAACCCTGTAGCTGGTGTGTAGGGTCTTCCCAAAACTCTGCTATCTCTCCCGGCCTTCGGCTTCGATTTTTAATGGTAAAACTCTAGCTGTAACGGATCTTAGCTGTAGCATATTGAAACCCTCTCAATATTGTAGCAGATCTGGACTAGTGTTCAACTTTGGATGGCGGCAGTTTTATGGTCGCACTGGGTGGTCAGCTAACACACGACGCCGCACTTCACTCCATGCCGCGCGTCGCTCCCTGCGGCGCGTCACTGCATAGTCGATATTGGCATCCAGCGGTCTATACACGGTCCCGGTAGATATGGGGGCCGTGGGTCTATAGCGCCTGTGACTGCTAATGACAGGAAAATCAACCCCACTGCAGCGATAACTGAACTTTGAGGTCCTACAGGGGATGTTTGGAAAGAACAGCGGGTTGCCCCAGTCTACTGACGCACAGTCAGTTCGACTATGTTTTTTGCAGGCAATTAATTTCCACTATATTAACAAGCAATCCGAGCAAGGGTCACATGACGCGCGACAGAATTGGTGCTACAAGCTGCGCAAATATATACTTTTTTGTTGACCGATCTACAGGTCAGACCGGTCAGCTGATTTTCACGCACGATGGCTCAAACGACGCGGTCTCACGAAGGGTGTGCCTTTTGAGGGGAAGAAAATTCGAAGTTAATATCAAACCCCTGAAAAATTCCCCAAAGTCGAAAATTGAGCCCAAAAAAAGACAGTAACCGTGCGAGATAAGGCCTAGGTTACTATTAATCACTAATAGGAAGTCGTACACTGGCTTTCAATTGCCACCGAATTCAATGACATTGGATGATCTTGAACGCCTAAATAGGGGGTTTTATGGATTTTTTGGCGATTTCGGGCTGCGAGACACTTTTCAAGAGCGAATTGCGCTGAAACCAATTGAGATAGACAGAGACAAGCTCCGCATGAACTTTTCAGCATTAAACGTAGATTTCGACGGTCCAAGTCTCGATGTTCTAAGTTTAAGGAAACCTGCGCCCGAGGGCATCGAAGAGCCGTGCCCCCGTAAAAGTAGTTATTTTACCGTTGTTGGCCAGCAACTGTTTTAGGCCTTCGCGCGTCTCGTAAGCATTAGCTCAAATTTCTTGTTTGACTATGTGATAAAGGCCGATTTTATACTTGGAATTGCAATGCCGATGAAACGTGATTAGCGTTGGTCAAGGTCGCTGATGTCCCATCGTCTATATTCTAACGGATAAAAAATTCTGGGCACATTGCAGCACTCAGCTGCTGAATTCAGAAAGCTTGCAAAAACTCAGTTGCACTTATTATTCAGTCTAGCCCAGTTCTAATGCTATAAGCACATGCAGGACCGCCTGGTGATAATAGACAGTCTTATATCAAGCCACTTAGTGTGGCTAATTTGGGCGGTGGTATGTCTGCTGGCTGTGGGTTGAATTAGATTGGGGTGAGTTGATAGTGGGTCGATAATTTCTTTAGTGGGTTGAGTTAAATCATGGGTCTTACCGCTACAAAAAACCTGCCTGCAGACCCTAGTCCGAATTCTAACTATAACCCGACACTGTAACCTAACGCTAACCCGGTTTTAATACAAAGTGAAATCCGTTGAACTTATTCGTTGGGGGGTTGTGTGCAAAGCTCATATGATGGCTGTACTGCTTTTTGGTGATGAGGTGATAATTATGATTATGATGATGGTGTCTATAATGATAATGTGCATAATGCATTAGCTTATTTTTTTCGCCCGACCGATTGTTGTTCGTTGTATGGGGTTTAGTTCCGTATAAGTTGCGTTTGGTCGTGGGTCCATAAATTTACCTGGCAGTGGGGTGGGGTGTGGTGGGTTGGGTCAGTAATTTGATGGATAGAGTTGGGTCTGAATCGATGAAATTGACCCACGAACAACTCTGAATTAGCACGAAAACTATCGCAAATAGACTTAAAGTTGAGATGCGTAGGCGTCTATCTACGCGAAAACTAGACGCCGCAGGCGTCAAATGAAGTGAAGCATGAGGATCGTGTTTCTTCCGCAGACGACTAGAGAATTTGGTAGGCGTCGCTGGCCGAAATAAATTTGGCGCATTTCTAATTTCATAAAGCATTTTTGGTGAAAGGATAGCATCGCGAGTAAGCAAGATAGGCCCTTTACGCGCGATAGCAAAATGCTTTGCGCGTCTTAGCCATGGCCTGGGCGTCTGTCCATCCGTCTGTCCATCCGTCTCACCCTGGCACTGTATTAAAACGGCGAAATCTAGAATCACGAAATTTTCACTGTGGGCTGCCTCAAGATCTCTAGTTTTTTTGTGACAAAATTTTGTGCCTCTGGGTGCAAGGATTCCCCTCGAACGAGAGCGTTAAATAGGGGTACCCCCTAAAAAGACGTTATTTTGCCATTAATGGCTCTTATAGTGTGAAAACGGTTGCAGATAGATACAAACATGCTGCTTATCATAACAAGCAGTAGTGACAGTCTTTTCAGATTTATCAACATCGATTTCTTAAATTTAAGGAGTCTTCCATACGGCGGCCTTAAATTTAAGCACTCTTTCAAGATGCGTTAGTATTTTATTGCTGTAAGCCTATACTGATTGCCGAGGTGGCAGGACCGCTGCTATCGCGTGTCACGTGAGCTTTGCTCAAATTACTTGTCGGTCTTTTCTCCCAACTGGCATTTGGTTAAAGAAACGGGACATTCATTCTGCATGGCGTCGTGGCAGGGGGCTTTAGTCTGTCGGTATTTTTTCATTTGGAAATTTCTCGTACAAAAATACGAATTTTGAGCCTAAACTTTTTTGAAAAAGTGAAATTTTAAGCACGCATATACATATGTCTTAAAATAAGATTTTGAATAATCACCTAGTAGTTACACACACTAACTGCAGTTAATATTTTGCCTATATGCTTACACTGACAGTCATGTACAGATTTTTTGGTAATTCGGTCGAGTTTTTAGCACGATGTGTCGTCTGTCGTCGTCGTGTGTAACAGCACATGCATTGTGGCTAAACGGTAAATGCTATCGGAAAATTTATTACACGATGAATTAGCCTAGCGTGACAACTCTACGCTCGCAAAATGTCAGCGATCCAGTGCAAGGCAAACATTTTCAAATTTGGCGTTTAACAGGGAATGTGCAAAAATGTGCGTTTTCCAACCGATAAGTCGCTGTATCTCAGAAACGGTAAGAGATAGAGCCAAGGTTGTTGCTAATCACTAATGGGAGGTCGCATAAGCCTTGTTAGATGACATGAAAATTATCGACTTTGGACAATCCCGAAAGTTCATTACGCATTCCGTTATGCCAATCGTTCAATATTGTGGTTAAATGGTACGTCGTAGGGGTGTCGGCGATATTACAATTAGGCCTATATAAGGTGATGACGAGTTCCTATGGGCTGTCAATAGTAACCATGTCTCTATCTGCAACGGTTTGGGCGCAATTTGCAAAGTTATTGCCTGCAGCAATTACCCATGCATGTGCGCTAAATTGCAGTATTGTGTCCTAGCGTGAACTGTAGCGTTCGACATAGCTACCGTCACTATAGCGTATAGGCCTATCTGGTTGCATTGATTGGAAATAACTTTTTATCTGCGACCGGAAGTCGGGCGCTAGCCTTCGGATATAGAAGGTACAGTCGGTCCACCCTAGCGACAGCTGGGTTTTTTGTTTTTAGTCACAGCAGTGGGTAGAGTGTAGCCGGTGACACTTTGTCGGCGCCTTATGTGACATGATGAGAAAACACAATTTTTAGCCGACGGTACTTAAGTAACGATCGAGCTTATGGTATGGTTGTCGTCCGTTACCGTCTGTTTATCATCGCCTGTCTGTAACGGATGTATTGCGGATGAACGGTAGATCGTGGAAGAAAATTTTAAGCAAGTTAGTCAATGCACACTGACAGCCAGTGGCCGAATCTGAGGCTGAGCCTCTAGGGGGGAACAGTAGGCGTATACGAATAATTAGCGCTGTGTCTTAAACTTAAATGCTAAGTGTACGCATTTCAGCAATTTAGTGCAAAGGAACATTTTTAAATTTGGAGTTGAATGGAAGAAAATGGATACAAAAATGTGTTTTTTTTTCAACGGAAAACTGGCCATATGTCGGTAACGGTGAGAGATACGGCCAAGGTTACTATTGATCACTAATAGGAAATGGCATATTGGGTTTCAGACGACAGGAAAGTCATCTACCTTGGGTGACCTTGAAGGTCACTGACAATATAGTACGGTCGACTATCCTAGAGACAGCTTGGTTTTTTGTGTCTTTTCTTTCGAGTTGCCAAAGTATTCTGTTGCCTTGTTGTATTTCAGTTCACCAACACAAAACAAAAGGCATGCAGTGGATGCAATCTTCATAGCCACATGAACAGTAAGCGGCGGCGGCGTGCCGCCTACATACTGTCGGCGGCGGCGGCGCGTGGGTCTGTTGTAACCGGCGGCGGCGGCGGCGTCGCAATAATAGCGGCGGCGGCGTGGCGGCGCACAGCTTTACTTGGTCTGTTTCTTCTAGGTAGTGCAAAAGCCGACATTAAGTAAAGTGCAAAATATAAGCGGTTACTTAATGGCAAATCGTGTCGAAATTATCCAAGCCGAAGACTATCAAAATATGCTAATTTGTCTATAAGTTACAATCGAAAAATACCGGGATGTTTTGAGACAGTTCATACAGTGTCGGGAAAAATACATCCCGGACATTATCGATTGTCACTTAAAGAATATTTGTCCAGTTTTAATAGTTTCTGGTACAACCTTTTTTGACTCAACTGGCCATCAAATGGCCAATCTGTTTCCGAACTTACCCAACGTTTGCTTTTGCACTGCATGTAGAAAGCTGAACCGACGAAATGTACGTTGTAATAAACAAAAATACCTCAAAACATTACCAGCATTATCGATTGTGAGTTTTGCCTCAGGCAGCAACTTTGCGTTTATAATTGCGGCCAAACTGCTGCAGATAATAACTGGTTATCACCCCATCCGACGGTACCATCGCCGACCCTCTGCAGTGTACCATTTAGCCACAATAACGCACAACTGGTATAGAACAGTGCGTAATAACTTTTTAAGGTCATCCAAGATCAATGTCATTTGAAAGAGTTTGTGTGACTTTTTGTTAATGATCAATGGCAATGGCAACCTTGGCCCGGTCTCTTATTGTTTTGTGAGATACGGTGACATATCGGTTAAAAACCCACATTTTCGCACCCCATTTTTGTTTAACGCCAAATATGAAATTTTTTTTGCACTGGGTCGCTGATTTGGCACGCGAAAGGTGATGTCACAGAAATAAATTATCGCGTAATAAGTTTTCTGGCAGGACCTACCATTTAGCCATAAGAAGCCTACATGCGTTATACACAGACGACAGATAGACAAAAGTCAATGACAGACGACACATCGTACCAAAAACTCAACCTTAACGGTCGGCGAAAAAACGTATGCGCTGTCATTCATTATCAAACATATTAAGAAGTTGAACGTCGTTGTCGTTGCTATTCAGCCGAATATAGGCATAATGAGGTCTCCCTAACGTCTGTCGTAAAGGAGACGTTCGTGGACGACGTTAGGAAGACATATACAACTGTCGCCCAAAGGTCTAAAATATAGAAAGAAAACGTTAAGGAGATCGCATTCGAAAGAGAGTTTCGTATATCTGAAATAACTTCCTTAATTTCAACGCATTCAAAAACTTATCGCCCGATATGGTCATATATCAAAGAATACTAACATAAGTATGGATCCACAAAATGATATATATTGAATTAGAACGTTTATTGCGAACTGTTTTATGTCACTTATAGGTACACAATACACATGCATACACATCACAGGCTAAACGGCACTTTAAACCATGTGTTAACGGCGACTTCTCTTTCTTATGAAAAAAACTAAAAATTCGACCCCCTCAGAATCATAACCTCTGATCTGATTAAGATAAAATTTAGCACAGTTAATTACTTCGGCTATTTGACCCCTCATGCAAAATATCATGTATATATGCGCAAGGGGTGTTTCTCAGCAAATAGGTGAAATATATCCAATTTTTTTAGCTGTACATATACTTTTTTTAGAAACTCACCTACAAATCAGACCCTTCAACTGATTTTTGCGTGCGATGGCTCAAACGACGCGGTCTTGCGCAAGAATGTGCATTTTGGGAATAACAAAAGATTGAAATTGATATTTAACGTATTTATTTTAAAAAATTCCAAAAAAATTACAATGGAGCCTATGGGAAAAATTAAACAATTCTTGCAACGGTTATAACTTTGGCTGTGTATAAGATAGAGTCGTAATTTTTAATTCTGTGGTATGGTTTTCGGAGATGGTCAATCAAATGGTGTTATTTAATGTTACCCCGGACGCATTTTTACATTTCATACATCGTGACGTGCAATTAGCATATTTCGCCACGCCTTCGTAGCCGAGCATGCAGTGTCGAGCACCACCTTGTGCGACCTTGGCCTTGGCAACAGTAGTTGGAGCTTGTTTACATCTAATCTAAATTTTCTATGTCTGGGAAATTATTGTGGTGCTACTTTCTGTTTGACATTTGATATGTCTTTATACAGCCTGCTATAGCTAAACTCCACTATAGATTGACTTTTTGTTTTAGCTATAGTGGGCCTTAGCTTAATTGGGTACTTGGGTTGTACGTGATAGACCTGTAGTTTCAAATACTTGTACTTGTACTTGTGGCTTTAGTACTTGCAACATCTCTGGTTAATAAGAACTACAGCAAGATAACTCATTTAAATTAGTTGCTTAATTGCTGTTGTTCCAGTGTCACAGGAGGACAACAGTGTGGGGTTAGGGTCTGTGATTGTGTTTACTTTCATGTCAGGTGGAAGAACTGGTCAGTCGATGTTCAACAAGATCAAGGAAAAGATTCCCATCTGGCAGAACGAGTGTGGAGCAGCTGTAGCTTTTCAGCTTGACCAAATTTTCAGAGATTGTAGGGGAGGTCAAAGCCTAGCAGCATGTGAAACTTTGGGGGAATCTAATAAACATTGGCTGTGAAGAAAAAGGAGAAAGAAAAATTTAACCCGTCATATCTCTTCCACTAGAGGAGATGGGGGCATGAAAATTTTTCTCGCAGATGGGGCACTACCGGTCCCGTACACAAGTAAAATTTCAGACCCCAAAAGTTTATGTGTGGTGGTAAAGAAATGTTTAAAAATGTTAAAATTGGGTCCATTTCCAACAAATCGCCCCCGAAATGTAACCCAATTTTTGACGATTTTTGACAAAAGTTTTCAAAAAGTGTAATTAATTCAAAGGATAGCCCAGAAAGTTCTAGGTGTGTATGTTGGCCAAAGTTTATGGTTGATATCATATTTGACCGAAATGCTGACCTGACCCCCCTCCCCTAAATTTTTTTGGGGGGGTCAAAATTTTTCATCATTTTTTTTCACTTTTGGTTTCACAAAATTTAAACCAATGGTTTTTAACATTAAAACATTTTTAACGAGTCAAAATTTAACAAAAGATAGAGAGTTATTAGTAGTTTGCATTGAGGTACAGAAGTTTGGGTGGTCAAAACATATCTGGGTATTGTAACCCCCCAAATTGACCCACCCGATTTTTTGCCAATTTTGACTAAATTTTCCAAAAATTGTCATTAATTCAGGGGATGGCCTAAAAAGTTCTACGTGTGTATGTAAACCAATGTTTAGGGTCTTTACCACATTCAATCGAGATACCTATGCTACCACCTCCACACCCTTTAATTTTTGGGAGTCAAAATTTTTGTCATGTTTTTGGTTTTGCTCAACAGTATTCAAACCCGTTTGTCTTGAGATGAGTGAAAGATCGAGAAAACGATATTTTAACACATGAGAGAGTATTCATCGCCCTTTCCAACAACGTATAGACTTACGGAGTAGTTAAAATACATCTAGAGTTCTGAGCCCATAAAGTGACCCATTGTAGGTGATATTTTGGATTTCGACAATTTGGCGCCATCTGGTGAACTCACTTGTAAACTAAAAGCCCTGACGTCGATGCCAGACAATAGGCCAGGCCAAGATAAACAATGTTTGTCCCGACACTTTTTTCTTAGGGGTCACCGTTTAGGGGCTAGAGCCAAAAACCCTCTTTTTGACCAGTTTGTCTCGAGAATAAATTAAGTCCAGTCATGTGGCCTTAATAGCTAAAAAAACTTCAACAAATTATTATGTTTCAGACAATTTGTTTTTATGTGGTAAAATGCATTTTCGGGACCCCAACCACTCGGGCGGCCAATTTGGCACGAAATGTCTACTTTGGCGTTACTTAGCAACTTCAGTTACAATGTTGTCGGACCCATTTTTCGCATTTTTATACACACTGTCTCAATCAAGAATACTGCCAAGTTTTACCTTTGTATCTAATTCCGGTCAAATTCGGTGTGCAGTTCAAAATCTCGAAAAAGTCCAATTTGCCCGGCTATTGCACAGCCTTAGAACTTTGCCGGCATGCAACTAAAGTTTGACTGGGCCGATCTTCATAAATTTTTTACATGATATTCTGTTGTCGATTTGGATCTGCAGTTTGGATAACACCTTATCTCCACCCGAAAATTTTTGAGGGGTAAAATTTTGATCTTTTGACTTTGCCATTTCTAGCTACCTCACATCGAAACTTAGCACCGATGTCTTGTATCTGCTTTCTGTTCGAGGTTGGCATTACCCCCCCTCGACTCCGAACACGCTGAGTGTATTTTTGTGTCTTGCTCATTATTCCTAATGAATAAGCGTGTGATAATGCGTAAGTGTTTTCTTTAGCAGTGCTAATTGTGTCCCGTGTATGCGCACATATGTGGTGTTGCAGATAGCTTAATTTACAGTCTGTGTTGATCGCGATGCTTTATCAGTCCTTAAGGCTATCGGCTTGTGCATTTAGTCATTTGCCATTATTTAGTTTTAACTTCCTGAGCTAGTCTTTATTGTGGAAGTGTTTGTTTTCAATGACTGTCGGTGCCAAGTTTACATTAATTTCTTTAATGTGTCACTTTACTTTCACTCTGTGCCCAAGTTCTGTTGTTCTTAGTTTCATCGTGCAATATTATTATTCACTAACTTTTGTATTTGTCTGCTTATTTCAGCCATTTGATGCATTTGTTACGCCCGTGCTAAAGTCTTGCAATACTGCTAACATTTGTTTTTTTGTAGGCATTTACAGCTGTGTCTATTATTGTAGCAGTATGTGTTTTTTCGTTAGAAAAAAAAACCATGTGGCAATAAATGTCGGAAGTATTTACTTGCACTTGCATTGTGTGTAATTCATTCTGCAAGAATTTGCTTGGCTATTATATTTTTTCACTTTTGTTGACACCAAATGATTGACTTCGCTCTGAACTGCTTTCAGGACTCACTGATGCCAAAATTGCAGTTTTCTTACTACAGGCCTACAATTAAGATACATATGCATATATTTTTAGAAGCCAAGCGTACAAATTACTAATAAAATGAGAACATTAAAATTTAAATGAAAAAACTAACAAAAGTAAAATAAATAAAAATAAAATAATAAATTGCGTTGTAGAAAATAACTTTAAAATAAAAACAACTAACACAGAAAAAGAATTAAACTTAATACAAGACTGTTGTGTTTAGTAGGCCCAGCACTAAACTAGAACTCAAGAACACTAAAAATATGTGACAAAACTAACGCCGTATGAATACTTTAATCAGCATTGACTCACTGCAAAAAATAACCATGAGATTAGTCAGACAACTAAAGTAGGCCTATCGGCCGCCTATCTCTGTTTAGTCTTCATTACTAATTTGTACGTTTTTTCGTCTTACATGCATAGCAGCTAAGCTGTTGTTAGAATTTGTTAAGAATATTTCACACTTTACAACTGGCGGAAATATTAGTTTATTATTTCACATGGGAACGCAGCCACTTGTCATGAGGCGGGGCCTAATATGCTAATTGTACGTCACGATGTATGAAATGTAAAAATGCACCCCGGACCCTCCCTGGTTGCCACGGCAACGAAATTTGGGACAAAATGGGCTATGACTCGGCTTGTGTAAAAGATATCTGCGAAATTTTTGCGTCTATAGGGGGGGTTTGGAAATGGGCCATCGAATGCTGCCAATCGCATTATCCCCCGACCGACCCCCGTTGCCATGGCAACGAAATTTGGGACAAAATTGGCTATAACTCGCTTTGCGTAAAATATATCTCCGAGATTTTAGCGTTTACACGGGGGTTTTCGGGGATGTGTCAGCGAATGCTGCCAATCGAATTTTACCCCGACTGATTCTCGTTGCAATTGAAACGAAATTTGGGATAAAATGGGCTATGACTCGACATATGTACAAAATATTTCCGAGATTTTTGCATCTAACAAGGTGTTTTGAGTGTGGAGCATTGGCGTTGCCTTGGCAACGAAATTGGTAAAATTTTTGCCAAAAATTGGCCAGAACTCGGTTAACTACGAGATGACCTCAAACTTCAGTTTGACTGACAGACCTATACATTAAATTTCTAGATTCTCTATTGTAGCTTTACTCCGTTATGGAAGGCGACCTCTTTATGTTTCTCCTCTAACCCCAGCATGCTTTTCGCGGAGGCACATTTCTTTTGTAACACGCTTACTATTTTTTTGCACTGCAAGCTACATTTTTACGTGAATGTATAACATTTTAAGCACTTTGCGCTGTATTGAACAAGATTTATTACGCACATTTACTTTGCGTAATCGTTGCCTAGCAACATGCACACGTGGCATTGCGTAAACCGATTACTAATGCTATTGTGCATTTCGCAGTCAGCTGCAACTGAATACTACACAACAAAACGAATGTTAATTATAATATGCTGCGAATAAGGTAAGTGAACACAAATGAATCGTAATTAGTGCTACGCTATATAAAAACAAACGCCCAACTATTTTATAAACGAATCGTTGCAATGCATGCTAGATACTAAGGGAGAAATTCGAGGAACTGCGATTGCCTGGCGGCACTGCCGCTGGCAAAAATTTTTTTTGACGCGCTGACTGAGGCCCTTGTTGCTGAAGGCGTGGCTCGAGTCACGCAAGGCGTGTCAAGTACCAGGTGCATTGCATTTGACCTATTAACAGGCCTTGGAATCACGGTTCCGTATAGCGATGTAATTTTTACGCACGAAAGCAGCTACTGCTTTCAGCGCGTCTTGCCTTCGCAGTGCTGTCCGTTTGTCACACTGGTGGATCAGTTAAAAATGGTGCCCGGAATCGAAGACTCTAGTTTCACGAACCGTAAAGCCTTTCCATAAATTCGAAGGGGGTTACCTCGAACGAGGGCGTTAAATGAAAGGGGGGTAGGCAAAATTTGCGATTTTTGGCCAATAAGTCGCTGTATCTCAGTAACGGTGCGAGATAGGTTCTAGGTTACTACTAATCACTAATAGGAAGTCCTACACTGGCTCTTGATTGCCACAGAATTTAATGACCTTGGATGACCTTGAGGAGGGTTTTATGGATTGTTTGGCGATTTCGGTCTGCGACAGTCTAAATCATGCACAAGGTGGCGCCATGCAACTATCGTTATGCGATCCAGATAGAGAATTTGGTATTTGTATATTAACTTAGCGTGAACATTCCAATTTTCAACTAAGCTAGTGAACAAAAACTGGTACAGTCTTTCACGCGTCTCGTGAGCATTAGCTCAAATTTCTTGTACACACACCTGTCACAGCGCCGTATTGTATTTCCAATTTCGTACACTTTATATGTATAACTGATCTCTTTTAACTATATGAAGCAAAGTTACCCTATAACTATAGCTATAAGTATCTGCATCACAGCATCAATTTTTTTCCCCACGGATGCTGCCGTATCAGACCAGTTTCCAGTCGTTTTTGTCTTTTGTTTAAGTTTAAGCGCTTATGTTTTCTTACTGAAGGCTACTGAAATAAATGAACAAGCAAACAAATGCTTGTACCAATATGCCAGCGAGTTTTAGTAGCAGAATGTTCACATAACTAAGTCACTGTAGTATAGCTGAGTTCAGTTCCCTGTCAAAAATAATGACGACAAAGCTGGGGAAGCCAGAACCACGCCAATACGTGAACCATGTTCCTGGCCCTAATTCCTGATGATAACCTTGTCTAACCCTACCTCTACCCCTAATCCATTTCTTAAACCTAAGCTTACATCACTGTTTCCCGGTGTTATCGTTCTTGGTTTTGCCATTATCGCTTTTGATGGGAGACCATTGTGATTGCATGTCTGCTAAGACAATAATAACAACACTGAAGAAAATTGTAAAAAAAGACCATGCAGAAAGTTATTCACAGTTATTGCAAATACATCATTAGCAACACAGACTGTTTTCCCATCGTGCTCTTGATGTTTGCCTTGCATGCCAAAGCTGCCACAGTATCAAGGATGGGCCTATATTGCAAATTGTATAATACCAGGTCAACCATGTTAGACTATTCTCGTCACTGTCACACTTTTAGTCAAAAATCACAGTTAGGATTACAATCAGGGTTTTTAATCGACCTGAATTTTCAGGACGTCATGACTTCCAAGCTGAAAGATTTGGACGTCAGTGTACAAAATCTGGAAGTCATACAGTAGGTCTACAAAAAAATCAGCAAAAAAATTGAATGCAAAACAATCATCATCATCATCATCGACAACCGTGGGCTCAATGCCCGTTGGTGTCTGACGCCATTCTTACTATCGCTGCCCACCGCTGCCTATCTAGGGCAGCGTGGCTTAACTTCTGCAGGGTTGTCCCACACCACTGCTCAATGTCATCT
>Ga0209367_1004754_pt1 | contig 18836 bp, 7 predicted proteins | sample WorMetLIZISLAND2_FD_187412 | JGI IMG/M metagenome (GOLD analysis project Ga0209367, IMG submission 187412) | Marine gutless worms symbiont microbial communities from Max Planck institute for Marine Microbiology, Germany - Olavius geniculatus... ... | reverse complement strand
AATCTGAAGTGCAATATCTTTGTAACTGATCACCAGTAGGAAAACAGTATTTTAGTAATAAAACATCAAATATAAATGTACAAAACATTAGTTTATACACTTGTTAACGGCAACATTTAAGGACTTGCACATCGAAAACAGCAAAAATTACAAAAGGTAATATTATTCAGCAGCACACTGACACACAGTCAGTGTGATGCAGGCAATATCACCTTTGCACTAGGGCCTAGATCGCTGAAATTTTGCATGCCTATATAGGTTTAAGGCACGGTTAATTATTCATGTAAAAAGTTTTCCCATACGAAACGTTTAGTCACAATCTGTTACAGACTAGGCCTATGCCGACGACAGACGGACAAACAGACGACAACTCGTACCATAAGCTCGACCGTTACTCAAGTATACCTAAGGTCGGCTAATTAGCCTCCAGACATGCAGATTGCAGCCCAGAAAAGACACGGAGTGGATAAGGTTTGGGTTTAATCTCTCAAAACTGAAATGCAACTGGGGGCTTATATATATATAAATATATATATATATATATACGCTTTTAAAATATTCTGACGCAATTTATTATAACGTGGACGTCTTTACTTCAATAGCCTAATGGGCGAAAACGACTTTGCGATGGTCCCTCAAAAGTAAGCTAGTCAGTTCGTAAATGCACGCAGCGCGTTAGTAGCAATAAACTGATAGTTCTAAAACATACTTCTTATTCTTACTCGCGTTAACTGCAAATAACCTTGAACGCACTCGGTGTGCTAGCTAGCAGAACGACAAGAAAAATGTGGCCTCAAGACCTTCAACTTCAAGCGTGAAAAGTAAAATAAGAAAAAAGTTTTAAGTAAACTGAACTGAATGAATGAATGAATGAATCATGAATGAATGAATGAGGCGCAACAAGCTTGCATCAAAACATTGCGTGAGCAAATACTAAATGACACTGCAAAAAATACACAAATAAAAGCATAAACAATCGTACGTTGTCGGTGACGTGAACGTTGATGTCGGTCGGCGCTCGCGTGTAGACGTTTGACAACTGACTGGACGTCAAACCCAGCAGCTCAGCCATGTCATCGATTAGCTGACGACGAGTCAACTTGTTCAGATATATCGCCTCGTACACTGCACAGGCTGATGAAACCACAAGCATAACCTCCATGTTACACAGACTTGCATACAGGGTCGACCATAAAAAGTAAGCGATTAATGTTCAGACATACGCTTTGCCAAATATTTGCCTAATGGTCACCTGTTGTCAAAATTTTCTAACACGTACTTTTCAGTCAACTTGCAATTGCATAAATGATCACTGATAATTTTATCACAACATAAACGCTGCGTAATTGCCAGCCTAATCGCCTTTTAGAAAGCATAGACTATATTTACCTAAGATGCATTTTCATTGCAGTTTCTCAAAATCAAGAACTCAGCAGTTGTAAATCATGGTTATAAAAAGCAGTATTCTACGCAGTTAAACCTTTCGATCGTTCAGCTTTTCGTTGGTCATCCTCGGTGCAAGTTCGTTTGCTGAAATATCGCGTCAAGACATCATCATCATTGCTGAAAGTTCCACTCAAACTTCGTTTCAACGTCACAGCTCCGCCTCTTTCATTATCACATGGGATGTCTTCAGCAACAGTTGCTCCACCCACTGCTGTTAGCTCCGCCCTTCCTGACGTTTGTTCCTCCCTTCGCACACTGCTGCAGTCGACGTAGGCAAGTCGGTGGGTGGTCCTAACGGTTAACTCCGCCCTTCCAGCGGCCCATTGGTTGTCTTCAGATACCGATGCTCCTCCCACACCTGTTAACTCCACCTTTTCTTCTCCGCTGCAGTCGACGGGAGCGGTCCGGTTGGCGGTCCCGACGCTCGAGAGGGCGGAGTCAGTGGGCGAGAAGGCGGGGATCTCGGGAAACATGCACGAAGAGAAGACAGCAGATGGAGAATGTAGTGTGGACGTTGCGTAGCTGTTGGTAGCCGGCATCGGGGAGCAACCGGTATAGCTAGTCACGTGATGCTGCACGGCGGGCACTGACATTTCTGGCGACGAAATGGACGGCGACAGCAGAGAACCAGAGAACGTGATCGACGAAGAACTGTTGTATTCAGCAGCTGCGAGCTGTTTGGAGTGATTATTGTTCAGTGAAGTTGTCGTCGCACCAGTGCATTTTGGTGAACTCAGTGCAGGACTGCCGATCGTCGATGAGTCCAGACTGCAGGATAGAGTTCGCTTCAGATTCGTTCGGTGGACTGCGTCTGCAATTAAGAAAGCACACATTATGCAAATGCAAGCTATTGTTTTTATCTGTTTACCTATTAGCCACACAAGTGGTTTACAGAAACAGCCGGTAAGCGACGTGGCTCGCAACACTGCAAGTTTTGCAGTGTAGCGTGTAAGTTGTCCATACAGCGGAGAGCGGACAGATGCAGACAGACACATACACGGCGTCTGGTAATAAGCGTCGTTTATAGCATGCAGCGTCATGGACCAATAAGACAACGTTATAACGGTATTCATTGCAATAATTGAATAAAAAGAAAGTAACTACGGACAGGCCCCTTGGTTAGTTTGTCGTAAATAAGACAGTAAACCTATTAAAGAAAAATAAAAGTCATATCATGCAGAAAACCTGAAAGAAGGCAAACCTGCATGCAGATACAGCTAAAGCAAAAAGCGGATATCAGTATAAAGCTATAATAGAACATTGGGTTGTATGCTACATAGATACATAGGTTTAGTCTTCATGTAGCCTGGCCTATTTAATAAAAAAAATAAAATATAACTATAAAAAGAAACAATGCAAATATGCATAGCCTACCCATGTACCAGTTTTTGTCTCGCCTTATATATATTGTCAACAATGGCAGATTGTGCCTGAAACGTACAATACAACGATAATGATATTAACGATGACGATAATGTAAAGTAGCATGCAGTTGGTTATAATGCATAAGGAAAGCACTAAGAGATTATTCAAAGCTCCATTCATAACTGCGTCTATTTGTACATCATCTGTTGCTAGAATAGCCGACCGTACTGGTTGTCAGTGATCTTCAAGGCATCCAAAGTAAATGTTTTTCATGTAATCTAAAAAGACGCATGCAACTTCCTGTTAGTAATTAATAATAACCGTTTCCGAGATACAGACATCTATAGCTTACAACTTTCCATTGAACACTGCGGCCAAACCGCTGCAGAGACATGATTACTATTACCAGCCTATAGAAAGTCGCCAGCGCCATATCCGATGGTACCATCGCCGACCTGTTACGACTTACCGTTTAGCCACAATACCGCACGATTGGCATACCATTGTGCATTAGTCATTAGCCTTCAGGGTCATCCAAGGTCAATGATTTTTATGTCATTTGAAAGCCAATGTGCGACTTTCTATTAGTAATCAATAGCGACCTAGACCTTATCTCGCACCGTTTAGCCACAATACATTTGTTACAAACAACGGACGACGACGTACAGACAAACAACAACTCGCAGCATAAACCGTTACATAAGTACGGTCGGTTGAAAAGGCTGCACTTTTTGTTCTCCAGAGTGGAAATTAGTGACAATGACACTGACACAGTTGCCGTGCCACGTTTTCATGAAATGCCGTATGCAAAAACACGACAGTCAACAGAAGTTATTTGACTAAAAAACAGTCGAAAACAGCTTCTGATGTCAAGCCGCAGTTTATTATAAACAAAAAACATACAACAATACAATACAATGGAGAATTTGCACTCAAAAACTGACAAACAAACTGTCACATAAACTAAAAAGAACTGAAATGTTTAAAAAAAAATGAAATGAGAGATACTGAGAAAAAAATAGTGTTAAATGTAAAAATGACAAAATTCAAAAAATGACTGAAGTAAAGACAACTAAAATAAGAAAAAAACTGAAAAGGTAAGTAATAAAGAATAATAATGAAAACTAAAACTCCGAAGAAACTGAAAAAAGTAAACATAAAAACCGTGAGCAGGTCCGAATAGCCGTGGAGTCATAATAAGAGACAGTTTTTACGCGCGAAAGCAGCTACTGCTTTCAGCGCGTCTTAGCCATCGCAATTCTGTCTGTCTGTCTGTCTGTCTGTCCGTCCGTCTGTCACACGGGTGGATCAGTCAAAAACGGTGCAAGCTAAGATCACCAAATCTTCACCGTCGGGTGCCTGGAAGACTCTAGTTTCAAGAACCGTAAAGCTCTTCCATAAATTCGAAGGGGGTCGCCCCGAACGAGGGCGCTAAATGAGAAGGGGTGGGCAAAATTTGCGATTTTTTGGCCAATAAGTCGCTGTATCTCAGTAACGGTGCGAGATAGGGCCTAGGTTACTATTAATCACTAATAGGAAGTCGTACACTGGCTCTCGATTGGCGCCAAATTCAATGACCTTGAATAACCTTGAACGCCAAAATAGGGGGTTCTGTGGATTTTTTTGGCGATTTCGGGCTGCGACACAAGTCTATATCAGTCACAAGGTGGCGCCACGCTACTATCGTTATGCGATCCAGATAGAGAATTTGGTATTTTTATATTAACTTAGCATGAACTGGAACTGCTATAAGCTTTCGCGCGTCTTGTGAGCATTAGCTCAAATTTCTTGTATTTAGACGTCGTGACGTCCACGTCTTAAATTTAGGCGTCAAGGCGCCAAGGGGGCCCCGTGGCGGCAATAATTATTTTTTATACCAGTATTAGTTTGGTAACTGTAACTCTGTTTGCACGTTGCTTTTTTAAAATGTCAACTTTTGATCTTCTGATTTAACTGATAAAAAGTTCATAGTGCTCTTAATCGTACTTTATCATTGTTAAAGTTGAAGTTAAACAATGCCATAATAGTTTTGTTTATCGCTATGTTCTCGGACGAGATGTGACAACTCGTGGACTTTGCCAGATCAAGGCTGTGATTCGCCTGCTTCCCTTGCATAGCTGTTGTACAGTAAAAACCTGCATGACAAGTCTACTAGTTGTAACATCTCGTCCGGCCCTGGATGTGAATGGGCCATAAGTACCTTATGTGGAGTGCGTTGTAGAGTCGGATGCCGTCAGCAAGTCCACAGATCTGAATCAGATCTTCACGACTCAGTCGCAGTATATCAGCGCCTAAACACACAGTTAGGCCTACAACATTAACGCATGTGTGTCGACATGTCGACATGTCGAGATTTTTATTGGTTACCCTATCAGCTCACCTTGCTGCCCTACAGATTTTTTCGTCAGTTCGTATAATACGCTTTCTGTACTACTATTTAAGTGTATTTTATACGTATTTTTGATTATGTGTACTGCGTGTACGATTTTTCTAATAAATAAATAAAAATACAGCTTATTGTGCCAAAAATACAAAGTGACTTTAATTAACAGTGAAATCGGCCGTTTCGACCGACAGTTTTAGCAGATGCATGCACCAGTGTGATAGACGGACAAAGAGACCACGCTAAGAAAGCATCTGTCGCTGACGCTTTCAGTCTGTATGCAGTCAATACCGTGGCTGTAAAAACGAAATTTTAGGTGTTTTGAAAATTATTTAAAATATAGTGTACAAAGAAAACAAAACACACTCAGGCAGAACATCATATACACCACTTTCCACCTTATGTTTCTTTACGTCAGAGCTCAAACATTACAATCAAAACATCAAATTTTATGACATTCGTATTATAAATTGCTTAACAAATAAAAACCTTAGACACTTAAAATTTGGACTTTTAAAATGTTCTAAGTTTTTAAAATTCAAAATCCTCGGTTTTTTTCTGACCAATTTTCTAGTCCTGACTAGCAACTTTGTCACGACTTTAGAAATTCTTTAAAAAACGTAAGATTGTGGATTTTTAGTAGCAGTATATACCGGTGTAGTGTTGGAAGATGTGTATGTGGTTGGTAAATCGATGAGAGGTCAACCAGCCAGCCACCTGACTCGATGACGCTGAATAATGCAACGTCGCCGTCTCGTCAGTCTGCACGCGGAAAACATTTAACGATCATTTACGATTATCTATTACTCAGAACTACAGCATTTAATCATTATTTCTTTTCAATAAAATACTCGGCATAAAACGACAATTTGAAAGACAATTTGAAAAAAATATATTTGCCATTCGGTTAGCTTTTGCTAGGACTTTGTCTTCGTTTGATCACAGCGCATTGTTTATAGGCCTACTGGAAAAACGTTTGCTGATATGCGGACGTCGACTATATATAGGAAAATCGTTTAAAATGAATATGAAAATGCAACGAATTCCAACGCCGAGCAGATAAAATTGAATAATAAGAAAAATTCAGTGAAATAGTAAATAAATAAACTGACGTACAGAGCTGTTTGATGTGACGCTATCAACCATTGAACACGACTCAGTCAATAGCAGAGATCTGCAACATTACGCATCAAAGATTTAGCATAATCATCATCATTATCACTATTATTGTCAGCAGTGTCATGGCAAAAAGCGGCATGGCCAACGATCCTAAAGTTTAGCTTGTAGGAAAATTTTCTTCCAAAAAAATACAAAATTTGTGGCTAAAAATCCCTCGTTTTCGTGAGACAAAATGGACATTTTCAGCAACCATGAATAATCTTTTCTGCCAAAAATTTGCAGCCGTCTAACGAAGAACCGCGTTAATATAATTAAGACGGTACTGAATTCCAATGCGAATGTCACATGCATGTGTAGACTAACACGTGGATTGATTGGGCGTGTATTACCTGGAGTAGAGACAGGTAGAGCTGTCAGCATTGGCTGCAGCACGATGCGATGCATCCGATGTTCCAGGTGTATTGCAGTATGCGGCGGCTCCGACACACTGGGAGTGTAGCTGACCTGCTCTGGGCGGTGGTGTAAAACAGTCATCACCACTGCGACCGGTCGCTGTATCACCGAGACCAACCTCAGGCTTCGGGGTACTTCCAACCAGAGGCAGCAGAGATCCTGCGTGGGTTCCAGACCCATCCAGGCACGACCCGAGCTGTTCGCACACACTAAATAGACTGACACTTTAGACCAGAAAGACACTATGCTAAGCCGTATTGCGGATATTCTCCGTTTTTCCCGTTCGGGTTCTTAACTCGAAGACAAAAAGGCGTAGGAAGCACCACCAAAGGATGCAAAATCGCTGTAAACGTTCCTCTCTGCAAGAGTAATTGGCGTGCAGGGTAGTATGGTTGCACAGCTCCACGCGTTAAGCAGACGGCCGCACAATTGTGTCGGCACTAGACTTACGACATCAATTCGTTCGTTTGAAAGAGGGCATTATAAAATTAATGCTGCCGCAGACCTATAAACGAATCTGACCGCGTGAAACATCCTTCCGTCTGAACTGATCGAGAACACTCAAAACAGACTTACACCAGTAGGCCTAAAAAAGTGCCAGTGGCAAGGGGAGGGGCAGAAAGACAACTGTCCACCGCCCTTTAAATTTTAGATTGTCGGAACATTTTCGTTTCTTCCAAAAAAATTTCATCAAAAAATACAAAATTATTGACTAAAAATCTTCCATTTGGAAAAACTAAGAAAAAATTAAAATTCTGTGCACCCTTATTTTTTCTGTAAAATATGCAGCTGTTTCTCCCAAAATCGCAACTTTCTGTCTCTCATACGATTTTAACCCACGGCGCCTCTGTACTTTGCTTAAAAGTAAGTCATAAGCGTTAAAACTTGGCTTTTCAATCGCGCCTAATCGTAACAGTCGCCTCTAACAACTCAGTTTAAGGGGCGCTTTACAAATTTACACATTGATTGATTGATTAAATTGATAAGTTATAAAAATTCATGGAAATGCAGCCTTTTATTTTGACACATTTTGAAAGGCTGTATTTCGTTGAATTTCTATAACTTATTAAGTTACGTTTCAACCTATGAATCTATTCAAAAATGATTTATTGATTGATTGTGGAATGTGTAATGAGTCTACAGTTTACAACTAGAAAGCAGTCGTAGCCCGCAGGTACTTCCGCCAAGGCAAAGCTATTCGCCAGGTGGCGTCACCATCTTCGCTTTGCCAGCGGTTCCCTTATGCCCCCTTTAGCGCAATGGTAACGAAAATTTCAAAGTGATTCAGAATCCAGGATTCCTGCCGTATCACGCCCAAAATTGAATCACTGGTAGTTTATGCCATGTTCGACATACCCTCAAAATTTCAGAAAGATCCGTCCATAATTTTTCGAGTTATCGCGTGGACTCACAGACAGACAAACAAACAGACAAACAAAGTCTGGCAAAAACATTACCTCCTTGGCGGAGGTAATAACCTGTGCGGCGGCGTGGTAGACATTGCTGAGGTCGTCGGTCGTCTTTCTGCACGCAGGCAGCAGCTGTGATCTCGCCTTGAGACAACTGACGCTGCAGCTAGAATAAGCTGCAGCCGGCGACTGATGATGATAGTACGATGACGACGACGATGCGCTACTGTAGCTATTGATAGAACTTGTTTTGTCGCCGCAGTGCACGCTCTGATTCTCGGTCTTCTGCCTCTCTTGCAGTTGCTCCAGGTACATCTGAACCTGCTCCACTGGAATCTACACATTCACACCCGAGCAACGGCGTCGTCGATAAGGAACCTGAAGAAGCAGGAAGCTTCCTGCAATTTTTTCCTACAAACAGCTGCAAATTTAAGACAGAGGGAGTTATGGCTTCCTTCTCAAAGTTTTAATTTTGCCTCCAAATTTCCTGAGAGCGAAAAATCTTTGAGCCCATATTTTGTACTTACTGAAGAAAAGTTTCCCACGAAAAGAAAGTTCCCGACAGGCTAAAATTTGACGGGAATGTAGTGTCAATTGTTCCTTTCTCGCCCCTATTTTTCTCCTGCCACTACGCCTCTGCATCGGAGACACTTTCAATGAGTCAATCAATTAATCATAATCACTCTATAACCATAACCTTAGTAGCAAAGCAGCTATTAACCGTTGAGTTTAACGAATGGAGCAGCTAAATAGACTGACAGATAGGATTCAGAAGATAAAGTCTGGATTTAACTTTTTTAAAAGCCACGTTTTAAAACTTTGGCAACAAAATCGAAACTGTAATGTAACGCGATTTTTAAACGTTACAAATTTATTGTAAGTCCGTAACTAAAGCAGGGCTAATTGAAATAACTCAAGAGTTGTGAGTCTCGATAAATGGATAGCCACAATGCACTACTACAATTAATACTCGGACAACAATGCCTTGAGCAGTTTGAACGCGTTGTATAAATTTGCACTTTTTTTTACTTTCAATGTTACTTCCCTTGCACTGAAGACAGATTTAAGGTGTTCCTGCCAATCAGAGAATGGGAGCAAAAGCACAACAAGACGAAGACTAAAGCCGTGGTTACGTGTAAGATAAAAATGTTGTAAAACACATTTTGCCAAACACTTTCCGAATACGAAACCAAATGTTGAAGTTCGGATATGTTTGTACGTGAAACAAGACAACAGCGAACAGAACTCAAGAACGAATAGGCCTAATATTGTCGCACACTTACGTCTGAGAGGACGGTGTAGTCGTACGATGGTTGATACTTCTCCTGCTAAAACAGTTCACCAAAACAATGTGCCGTTATTTATTTCGATTTCTAAAACATCCATATTCTTATTCAAACTGCACTAAACAACATGGCCTTGATGTGTAAAACTGCACGCACGCACATAGGCCTATCACACTGGTACAAAGCGCGAAATTAAATCCGCCACTACGTGGAGGCCCGAAGCCTCTTTCCGATGGGAAATGCTGCACATTATTACCAGGCCCGTCTTTAAGGGGAGGGGGAGTGGCACCTTGGCACTGTGCTAAAGGCCCCCTGCCCCAAATGGACCTCGCGCTACGGCGGTGATCGCCGCAACGGACGATGGATCGATCGTGTTAGGGGATGAATTATTGTTATAAGTTGAACTTCATTAAAAGCTCTACATTTTTTTTTGGGGGGGGGGGGCGGAAGCTAAAATATAAGCTCGCGAAATCCTAAGCTAGAAACACACAAGATACAGGCCTACATTATTTAGCGACTTAGGCCTATCACACATTATGTGCTGTGCTGTCAAGGACCCAGCGGGTAAGTCGGTGCCAAGGGCCCCACGCTGACAAGAGACGGCCTTGATTATTACCGTTTTCAAAAGAAATTATTTTTACTTACAACAATGATGGTTTTAAACTATAGCTTTGTATGCACACACATTATATGGATGCGCTCCGTTATAACTGCCTCTAACACTAGCCTAATCAAATTACTGGTATGACAAAAAGGACGTCGTGTTTTTGTTAATATAGTTAATAGCCTAATGTGATGCCGATCTTACCCGGTTTCCACGCTTTTCCATTTTCTCGCGATCTGTTTTGTGCTTCCGGTCAGCGCCTTTAGGCTGAAAACAAATACAGAATATTCGCTATTGCCACAGTCACAAATTTACACGAGACACTGATGTTAAGCCGCGTGTGCAAAAGGATTTTGTGTTCTCGTACAATGATCACTGCTGAGTGTGGGAAAAAGGTGCGGACGACAGAGCGACAGACCACCTGGGCGACAGACGCTTGGGCGACAGGTGTCGTTTAGTTATAGGGTGTTTACACGATCCAGCAAACGTCCAGCATTGCATTTGCTGGAAGTTTGCTGGACGTTTGCTGGATCGTGTAAACACCCCATTAATAGTCCAGGCAGTGGGCACGTTGCGGTGATCACGTTTGAGTGGTGTGAGATTATACGCATTTATAACATCCCAGACACCGCAGTGAGAGATAGCCCGTCTGCGACAAAAGTAGGTCATGAAATAAAATATGCCATGACGATAATGATGCTGACCTTGAAGACTTTGATCTGTGCGGAGGCGCAGTGCAACAGATTACAGCCGATGGCGGCTGCGTCGGCGCGGTAGGTCTCAATCTGCAGTCGGAATGGAACGCCCTTTTCGCCGCCGTGCTTGCGAGCAGTGAACTCGGTACTGATGCAGTGGACGCGGATGAAAATCGACGCCGAGTCGCGAGCGGAGTCCCACACACACTCGAGCGTGTTGACGTGCGCCGGGTCCGTCTTCACGTCCAGTACGCCGTACGACAACGGTATGTCTGCGCTCATCGGTCAGCAGAGACTGCACTCACAGCTAGCGATTTACTCACAGCAGTTTCATAAGAATCCGCAGAAAATTCGTTCATAACTTTCTGATTTGCGTGTATCTTGCACCGCCCACATATTTGTTCACATCGGATCTGTGTAGAGCACATTCCGAATAGCCTATGTAGCGTACAAGACTGGTGTCAACTCTTCAGTACTGCCGTACAAAAATTGTACAACAAATGAAAAAAACTACGCTAGGCCTAACAGGACAAATAAAAAAACAAGCAAACGAGCTCTATAAAAGAAGAAAAATGACAAAATAACAAAATAATAAAAATAGAAAAATAAAATATTGTAAAAAAAAGTTTAACGCAGAAAATAAAGACTTGATAAACAATATCAAAATAAATGACAACAACAACAATAACAAATAAAAAAAAAGATGGAAAAGGTAAAGAAAAAGATAAAAATCTGACGAACAATAACCAAGTATAATAAAAAAAATATTGAAGTAAGAAAAAATATGGCAAAAAGAGGCGAGAGATTGACCTATGTCAATGATGCGTTCTCCAGGGCGAGTCTGAGTCCAGATGTCAAGTTGTTCGCTCTCCATGTACTGAAGTCTTCTCTCGTGAAACAGAACGCGAACCACGCTCTGCGACAGCCACAGATACTACTACTACTACTACATGTGGTACTATTCGTAGTAGTCTTACTAGTAGTCTGATTTACTACTAATTGTAACAATCTACTAGCCTGCTGCTACGTATAGTGTTCAAAATTTTAATCGTATTCCTAAATTCCCTTAAAATCGGCAATTTTTACCCGAAAATTTTACATTTTTGGAACAACTTTTTCTGACAAAATTTTTAAGACAAGCTAAGATTTGATAAGGGGCACTAGTAAAATTATTTTTGTCGTCATTATCGTCATAAATAATTATATCAAACCGTTCATACAATTTCATACTGACACGATAATGTTGTTCGTTACTGCTGCAAAGAGATCCTGATAGTCTTCGGATCTTGATCTCGTACGATTGACCTATAAACACGTTGTAATAAACCGTATCAAACGTTTTGCTTCGTAATATAACAAGATTTAGGCCTAATTATTTTATAACTTGGTCGTTTAGTATACAAAATGATAAATAGGGCGTTAAGTATAGAAAATATCGCTTTTTGGAGGGGTTCCTGAAGCTTTAAAGCCCTTAAGCGGATTTTTTTAATATTGGCGCAAAATTTAACGATAGCCACCCTACATCAACTACCAAACTCCGTGCCGAGTACGCAAAATTTGGCTGCAATTGGTTGGTAGGGGGTATAGTTGCGCAAGTGTGAATTTCGCCATTACGAGTCTTTTTTATATGATGTTTATGCGCATTGTAGGCCCATTAATTGCACGAAGTAGCATTAACGACCAATGTGTGAATACCCATTGGTACTACAATTTGGCCATTGCATATCAGGCCTGCTCATTGACGATTATTATAGCAGCTGTTATGAGTATAACTTACTGATTAAAAATTAGCATCGTTCACATACCTTGGTTAAGGTACGTTTGAGTCTCCTCGTTAAATAGCGTGGCTGGAGACGTCGCTGCTTGGAGTACGTACTGAAACCTATTACATAACAAGAAATTCAGCTGTCGCTAGGGTGGGCCGACCGTATACCGGTGTGCAAAATGCAGCAAACGTAAACGCCTATTGATGATTAAAAGCAACCTTGGCTTTATCTCTCACAGTTTCTGAGATACGGGGTACCATTTATTCACAGTAGCGCGTAGTGACTTTCCAGGTTATTTGAAATCGATAATTTTCATCTCATCTGAAAAAGCTTCTGCGACTTTCTATTAGTAATCAATAGCAATGTAGGCCTTATCTCTCACCGTTTAGCCACAGTATCGCGGGGGTGTCTGGGGCGTTATGTCATTGTCAGGACACCAGTACATATGGCGGGAATTTCGACCTAAGAGATGTTTTGCGTGGGGGTGACGCTAGGTTACTCCTCGCCGACTCTGCGTTAACGACGAAGAGACCTAAGCTACAGAAAAAAGTGATTGTGCCCAGGGATAATTTTGTTCATTTTTATAACTGCACAATATGCCCTGTTTTCAGATGCCGTCATCGGTCCGTTGACAAAGTCGAATTCATTACATCTGCATGTGATTGCTGCGCACTTCGATGCACAAACCGCCACGATTGCGCTGAAAATAGGTCCTAGATACCTACAAACGTGCTACTGCACGGCTTCTCGATTAGGCCATACTTTACAAACACAATGCTCTAGAACGTGATTTTATTAATTCCGCAGTAACATAGTAAATTTGTATTATTTTTCTCATTTGGTGACGTTGACTGACTACGTAAATGGCACAATGGACGTACATTAAAATGTTTTTAAAACCCACAAGAAAATGCAACGACAAAATACAGAAACAGTTTCTGATAACAAATCTGTCAAACACCCGTTTCAAAACGAAAAACTGGACAAATCACTCACTGTCGCACTTTGCAGTTAATGGTTGACGACAGATGACGACAGACGGACGGACAGAAAGACGCGCTAAAAGCAGTAGCTGCTTTCGTAAAAAATAAGTAAGTTGCTATCATTTGACAAATGACAATCGCACAAGCATTACATAAATAGATTAGCACCGGTAATACACAGAAACACAGTAGAATAGCAAACAATACAGTAACATGTAAAGGCAAAACAGTATATCTATAGTTTTATACATACATTAAACACAATATTGCAGTGGAAAAGCAAGCCTTTTCTATAGTGCAATAACAGTAATGAAAAAGACACTGTGTGTAGGCTATACTCACGTGGAAACTGGCGCGGATGAGTCCAGGGTTGTTAGTGACGGTACAATGTTGAACCAGTGATCGGGACTGTTGTCTTGATACGACATCAGCTTGGGTCCGCTCGCACCTGGGTGATGTCCAGCCGCTGCAACTGATGATGATGATAATGAGGATGTCAGTGCACGACGATGATGTGGAGTAGGGTATGGTTGTAGTTGATGATGATGATGATGTTGGTGATAAACTTGGTCGCATGTTGCCGCATGCACTCCCTGTCGTCTGACTGCCCTTGTCCTGCACGTGAGCACAACAGAATAATCATTAGACAACCAATCATCAGTTAACTGATCAATCGACCAGTTATTTATTGGTAAACTTAACGACAAAATTTATGACATTAAGTATGGGCTACTTGCCGTCAAAGGGACGCAAAAGCAGTTATACACTGCCGACATTTGCACAAACAAATGCCCAGTAACAAACGTAGACATACTGGTCCATGAATTAAAAATAACAAAATACAGTGCACACAAACGTTTATAAAACAAAAAAAAACATTTTTTCGGGCAGAAAGCGATTGGGATGAATTTCACTAAAGTCCAATCGCAAGTTTGTCAGACAAAAAGACAGACACTTACAGCTGCTGCTGCTGCTGGTGCTGCTGATGATGATGATGAGATTGTTCGTGTGAGTCGCGCTTAAACACCGACGTCGGCAACGACGTCATCTGAAAATGATGTACATGTATAGTCGACGTTAGATAGTCAATAGACATTCGAAGTGCAGTCATCAACGGGTTTAATGATACAGTATATTGACAGCCAATTACACAATTGCTCCAACTTACTATGGTAAATAAACAAAAAAATTAATTACCAGCAACTACAGGGTGGGCCATAAAAACGTGGCATTTTACTTATGTTTATAAGCTTATCTTCGCCAAGTATTCACCGATTTTCAAAATTCTTTTACCAGCACACTCTGCGGACAATTTGCAGTAACGTGATTATTACATCAGTAAATGCGTCTTATTTATTTATTTATTTATTTCAATATGTAATAAACACTTTATACTACTACTTTATACTGCATATATAACGATAATAACAAACAAACATTTTGGTAAAGTTGAAAAAAACACTTTAGACTAACATTACAGTGAATGGTCTGTATGGCACTAAACTGTGTAAGCTCAACACAATCTAGTGTCATACGGATCATTTATCGCAATGTTGGTCTGAAGTGTTTTTTCCATTTACCTAAATTTTTGTTGTTGTCCTTAGTTTTTGTTTACATTTATATTCCACAAGGTAGCTGTGTGGTAGAACATATAATAATCTCGTTATTGCAAATTGTCTGCAGAGTTTGCTAGTCAATAACGTTTGAAAATCGGTCAATAATTGGGGGAAATATAGACAAAAAAAGTGCCACGTTTTTATGGCCCACGGTGTAAAACGTCTTTAACTACAACTACATTTACAACGAAAATGTTCGCATTTGATAATAATTCTACGTTGCATGTCAACAAATATTTGATCTCATCACAACTGCAAACTAACTTTCCACGTTCTTTCGAGTTAACGTGTCAGTATCTTACCTTTTCATAGATAGCGAGAAAAGTCGTTGAAACGCTAACACATCTACAACTGCTCGGAGATGATGTTGACTGAACGGTCAGAGTGTATTAGATTAAATGCCACACTAGGCATAATAATGTAAGCATCTTTGCAGCCAGTGTTCGCTCCAATATTATAATCATATGCACATTATTAGCATATAGCGTCTCGCGCAACGAAGTCATTTTCTGCATCTAGTTGGGTGAGCAATAATCATGACTGTGACACACCTGGGCAGGTGTAATGGGGAGATTGACGTCATGCTGAGATAGTTGCCATGGTTACCACTACGCTGGCTCCGTATCCCACTGTGTTTCTGTGCATCTCAATGTGTGTGACTGTATATGGTAAGAGGTAATTGCAGTGGCGTATGTATGTATTGTATAGCCTATAATAATATGCCATTGCACCCCGGCCCGTGGTAGTCGCTGCAGTATACCTGCTACCATTGATCAAATCGCTCAAGCGCGACGAGGCCTTCTAAGCGCATATCAGTGAAACTACACAGTGTCCACGGCAAAAAACGCCGCCAACGTAATATTGTCGATGTTCTCGTAGAGAATGTAAACTGGAATTTAACTGCATAAACGCTTCTAAAAAGTTCGCCAGAAGTCATTCAACAAAAGTCGGCAAGCGCTCGCGATAAGAACTACATAGCGATGGATGCGTCGCAGAGCTGGACACTGTAATGATAAACAAAGTTTATTAGGTTCAAAAAACCATAACTAAAATAGTCTAAATTTTAAGTTTTGTAGGGCCTATATAGACTTATAGTGCTATTTCATATTTACTTGCAAAATTGTTGAATTCTGACCAGCGCCGAATTTGTCATTAGACTGACTATGACTAGGGCTTCATATCATATTTTCAAAGTATGCGGCCATAAAAGGGAAATAAGCCGACTTTAATCTAGCGCGGCTTGCTGGTGCAACGGTTGCGTGCCAAAATTGTAACCCCGAGGTTGCAGGTTCGACTTCAAACCGAAGAGCTGCCAGGTAACGATTTTGGGCAAGTTGTTCACACACCTTTGTGCCTCTGTTCACCAAACATTGATAGTGAGAACAAGTTGACCTGCCGGTCTATTCACCTACGGACTCAACGGCCATAGAAAGGGAGATGAGCATTTCGCCTATGCCCCAGTAGAGGTATGGCACATCACTTTACCTTATTTTAGGGACCCTAAGGGCCTCTTTTATTAATTAGCAAAACGTAAAAAGTAGATTGTGTGTTTCACACACAGACTTCGCATCTAACAACTCGTTTACGCGCTGGCGCCAAAATCGATGACTTTTAAAAGGTTAAAAATGCGTGCAAACAGAAGAAAGCGGAGCTTGCTTTACACCACTTACCACACACGCTATTCCGTGCGGCAACCCGTTGTTTTTTGGTTGTTCTTTGTAGCGCTTTGCGTTATTTATAGATCTATAAACTAAACTATTGTCCAGCGCACTAGGCCCTGTTGTTAATCCTTGAAAATCGATAGAGATTGTCAAACCAGCGAAACGTCTTCATACAGGCAGCATGCAATAGAATAAAGCGTCCGTGACGCGTAAGAACATTTTCTAAAGAATATTGAACAAAAATGAATTTTCTTTTATTCGAGTCTAGACGAAAGATACAAAGCCGGGATGTTAAAGAGAAAGCCTAGCAGAACGTGCAAAAGAATAACAGACCAAAAATAGAAGCGGCATCTATATTCTTGCGTTGCGTCTGCTGCGCTGCGTAGGCCTACTTTGCGTTATAATTATGGAAACCATGCTTAAAATGTTGCATTGTGTTTCATCGTCTGCGAACAAAAGCTAGCCTACTAGTAGGCCCAGCAGATTATACTAGACTATAAACGATACGAACGCGCAGATTATCTTGCCTCGTTTGAAATGCATGTCACTGAAATGTTCTACATTCGTCGACTTGTACTGTTACTCAACATTCTGTTGCTTGCTTCAGCAGAAAACCAGAACACAGGCAAATTCCTGGCGCTGAGATCAGAGAATGGCAGCGCGTTGTGTGCCATGTCGACGCCGGATTGCAAGATATTTGTCAGATCAAAGCTGGACTGCTACGGGAACTGCATGTTCGCTGGCTGCGCGTGCAAAAATGGCGCCAACTACCGTCAGATCGAAAAACTCTGTGAATTGTTCTCCGCCCTACCAGTAGAATATCGAGTTGTGTCGAACTGTGCCTTTTACCAGGTAGACCTACGTTTTCAGCTTCTATGTGACACAGCGTCATTCACATCTAGGTTGTTGCTGCGCTAGCCCGCTGCCATTATAAAATGATGCTTTTGCTGAGCTTTAGCAGGCCTAGGCCTACTTCTATTTTGCTGCTCTTTAAATTGGCAATAAACCGCATTATTGGTCATTCCGCCTATAGTTGTACGTCCGTCCGTTCTTTCGTCGTCAGCCTCTCTGTTCGTCTGACGTGTACTGTAACAAACTCCTAAATCCTAAAAACTATACGACGTGCTAATGTTTCTTCAAAAGGCCAAACTTAAGTCAAAAGCATTAAGGTGCGTTCTCACTGCGCGCGTCAACGCGCCGTACGCCACGTAACGCGCGTTACGCAGCGTACGGCGCGTTGACACATAATTATGCAAAAGTTCCACTTACTCGTGTACTAAGCTGTATGCAAATTAGGTTACGCTGGAGAGCGGAAAGGCGCAAAAGCCTTTAAAATGCGTTCTCACTGCGCGCGTTAACGCGCCGTACGCCGCGTAATGCGCGTCAACACGTATTGCATATTTATGGACCAACCAATGACAGTGTCCTAGCGAAATTCACATTTTTATAAATACATAGCTGCCAAGGTTCGGAAATCATGGATCCACTGGCTTCTGCTTATTGATGTGCGCCGTTTTTTACGCGCGAAAGCAGCTACTGCTTTCAGCGCGTCTTAGCCATCGCAATTCTGTCTGTCCGTCTGTCCGTCTGTCTGTCACACGTGTGGATCAGTCAAAACGGTGCAAGCTAGAATCAGCAAATTTTCACCGTCGGCTGTCTGGAAGACTCTAGTTTCAGGAACAGTAAAGCTTTTCCATAAATTCGAAGGGGGTCACCCCGAACGAGGGCGCTAAATGAAAGCGTGGTAGACAAAATTTGCGATTTTTGGCCAATAAGTTGCTGTATCGCAGTAACGGTGCGAGATAGGGCTTAGGTTACTATTAATCAGTAATAGAAAGTCGTACACTGGCTCTCGATTGGCGCCGAATTCAATGACATTGAATGACCTTGAATGCCAAAATAAAGAATTTTATGAATTTTTTGGCGATTTCGGGCTGCTACACAAGTCTATATTATTCACAAGGTGGCGCCACGGAACTATCGTTATGCGATCTAGATAGAGAATTTGGTAATTGTATATTAACTTAGCGTGAACACCTCAATTTTCAGC
>Ga0209367_1004753_pt1 | contig 18839 bp, 13 predicted proteins | sample WorMetLIZISLAND2_FD_187412 | JGI IMG/M metagenome (GOLD analysis project Ga0209367, IMG submission 187412) | Marine gutless worms symbiont microbial communities from Max Planck institute for Marine Microbiology, Germany - Olavius geniculatus... ... | reverse complement strand
TCGCACTTCAGCACTAAGTAGTTGACATTGACTGTCTTGAGTCTTGACTTAGTGTAGTAAATATTCGTTGTTCTGAAATTTCTTCGTTTGCAATAGCGCAGCACCTCGAAATAACGTCTGTGGGGCCTGTGAATTTCCCGTGAATTTGCGAAACTTTTTCCGTGAATTTTTCGTGAAATTTGACACATTTTAAAAATTCTGCCGGGAAATCATGCATTTTTTCCCGTGAATTCGGTTGGTCCCTAATAATATGTTGATTTGAGCTTTATAAATATATGAAATTAATGCGTGAATTCAAATGAAATGCGGCATTACGTTACGTTATGCGAAATATTCTAATCTATTAGTGCCCGCAGTGACGTCATGACCCTAGCCCATATAGGTCATGAATATTAATGGCTAGCCGACGACGTCATCATTCTAGGCTAGGCCATAGCCTATAGACGTCATGAATATTAATTCATGGCGTCTATAAAAGCTAAACTCATGACGTCATCGCAGACCGTCATGGCGGCGCGTTTTCTACGTCGTTTACGTAGATCGTCGACTTCGAAGGTAAATTTTTCCGTGTTGACAGAATGCTGGGCGCCGATATTACTGTCAAAGTTATCATAAAATTCTGCACTTTCAGGAAAATAGATAAATTGTATATGTTAATTTTGGTGACCACGGACCTTCAAGTCATGTAAAGAATTTCTTTCGAAACATTCTGCTGAAAACTAATGACTCTGTGATGTACGGTAGCAAACTTATGGTGCCATAAACTTTGTGCCATTTTTTGGAACACCCTGTAGTTGAAGCTCTATGAATGATGGAATGATAAGCAAAATCATTATTTCTTCTACGTCAGTCAGTGTTTAAAGCATACATTATTGTACTTTTAATTTAGTATATTATTATAGGGTGCTATTTAATTTAGTTAGTGTCCTTGTAATGACTAATGACTAATCATGTGTGAACTTTGATTATTATAGCAGATTGCAATTTTTTTTACATATATTTAAATATTTGTAAATTTCATGATGTGAGATGCCACAGACCTGAAAGATTACTTGCTTAACCTTGTTGATTACGGATAGCTCTCAATTTCTGGAAAAGCTTTATGTATTCTGGGTGTAGAGTAACTACAGTTCTTTACAGAGCTGAAGGTAACTTAGATTTGGTGAGCAGCCATCCGTGAAACTTTTGCTGTGCTGGTCAAGGCAAAAAGGGGCTACACTGCAAAACTGGCTTCAGCCAATTAATTATGGAGACTGAGACCACGTCCGGCCTGTATATGTTGTTAATATGACGAAATGCTGCATTTTTGCTGTGTTTTCATCCATATTTTTCATGATGAAATATCATTGTTGCAACTTTTATTGCAATTCCCTAGCAGTGTAGTTTGGATTGGTCTGGCTTATATCACGAGTGCGGCAGTTTGAGCCTATGTTGGAGGTGTGGGGGACTGTGCTCCCACTGGGGTTTAAGGCAGAGCTCTAGTGGAGATCACACCCCAAGTGAATTTGTGTCTGTAATCTGTGCTTAATGTGATCCGATCTGCCAAAACTGTGCGTATATTTTGTGTCCTGTAGTTTCAAAAACGGGAGATGTATGTATATCGATCCTGCATGACCCGGGCGAGGACAAATATGGCTACGAACGACCGGAAGAACGCTGGTTGCCTATACATACTGTAGAAACAATTATGGTCAGCGTCATCTCCATGCTGGCCGATCCAAATGACGAATCTCCTGCAAACCTCGATGCCGCAGTAAGCAACGTGCTACTTTTGTTTTTTTCCATGAGCTACATTTCCACTAAATTTAAGTTAAAATAATCTGTAAGAAAATGTCTTTGTTAATGGTCAAGCGTGGTATGTCTGACTTGAGTCTGTCAGTTGGTGAGTACCTACTAACAACCAGGCCGAACAGTAATTGCTGTGAACTAATCTTAGGTTATGTGGTTAGAGATGAAAAAAGCCCTGTTTAACTGGTTCCGATGCTCGTTGATTGATTCTTAGCATTTCTTATCATTTCTTACATTGTTCTGATGCTGTTGACTGGGTGATAGGAGGGACATCTTTCAGGGTGGGCAGGCTCATCTCCAAATTTAATGTTAAGGTTACAATAAATGCCTATGAAGCCATAGAAGGCTGTGAAGCCATAGATGGCTGTCAAGCTGAAAACAGCATTAAAGCCGAAAACCAGTACATTAGCACTTGTAAAGAGTACTGTAACTGGTCAAAGAGAGCGCTGGTTCATCGGCTTTTTTCTTACAGATTTTAGATTTCTTTAAACTGGGATTTCAGAATACTAAGTCCCACCACCATGTCAAGATGGCCAACCATGGTGTGGTAGGGGGGGGGACATTTGACTGTGAAAAAATTGCTTCAGCAATCTCCAAAGGTTCTGCTTCACCTGCCAGCATAATATGTGCTTGTAGACAAGTTAAACCAAATTCAGCATTAATAGTACTTTTTGTTAATGTGCTGTGTTTTCTTAGCAGCAATAACTTAATGATTTGTTAAGAATACCTTTGCCAGGCCATGTACCTATGTGTACGCGAATAGCAATTTTGTGTTGCTGCACATCGGTGCATATTTGCCCACCGCACTCCGGCTAGTGTACTGTCAGTGTGCATTCTCAGTTGTTTTCATACTAGCCATAAGGAAACATTTACGTAAGATATGCATCAGTTTGGAGGTTTCTGATGTCTGGTAACCTTGAACTTTTTTGACCGACCTTTAGAACAAAAAAATGGCACACCAGCTGCGAAGAATGTTCGCACCAGCTATTTTTTTACACATTTTTTGTTTACTTTATATGTTACGAGCCCATATGGGAGAGATGGATGGTCAGGTTAAGCCTCACAAAGTAGCATAGTTTAAACAGATTCTTGTGTGATATATCACCATTCAGTTAATTTGAACTAAATTATATTAACTTTTACATGTACAGTATAAAGATGTGGTGTGCAGAATATGCATAGTTAAGAGTTACAACAATATTATCACTGCCGAAACTAGTATGATTCTGTTAATGGTAGCAGGCAAGTACCGTTGTATAAGCAGCTGTATGCAGCGTAACTTGGTCGACTCATTTTAGTGCACTTTTTCTGTGTGTAGTTACTTTTTTACATTTGGAATGAGTGTGATCAGTGTCTGCAATGCAGCTTTTGGTATGATTTGCCTCTTCTACAGTCAGTCAGTTAGGGCGTGTTGCACCAATGTCATTCAACTTAGAACCTGGGTCAAATCTGAATTTGAACCTAGTTCAGCTGTGAATTGTGTTGCACCAAAGCAGTTCAGGCGTTGATTTCCGTTCAATTCTGAACTGCCATCTGACCACCGATCAAATTTCAATCTCGGTTCAACTCGCGGTTATGCATGCGCACTAGGCAGTAAATATTTTTGGTGCAAAAAATTGTCCAATTCGAATCTTATCCTGTCCAAAAAACTTTCTCGTATCGAATTATAAGACTTCTAATGCAATTATACTGATGATCTGGATATGTTAGATTTCTACTATATTCGTCTTGTGTTCTCTTTGTGCTCGGTAAATTAACAAATAGATGAATAAATCGCATTTTTCGGTGATGATGTCTCGCTGCTACAGTAAACATATGATCAAACCCTAACCACAGCAACAAAAACTCATTCGTATCATTTTATAAGACGTTAAATTCAACTATGCTTGTGATCTAGATATGTTACATTTGTGCTATATCTGTTTTCTGTGGTCCTTTTGCTGGATAAATTAATTAATGGATAAACAAACAGCATTCTAGAGTGCCGATGCACAGTTGCTATGCCGTAGCTACCATAAACATATTATCTTGACAACGGATGTAGAATAATTAATGAATATCTATTGGAACACAAAATGCGTATCTTTGGAACTTCATCAATGCAACTGTTGATGCGAAAATTGTGTATTAACTTCAGGGTAACTTAAAATTCTAACAAATTACTGCCAATCAGTACTGGATTGTTTCGTAAGCATTGCGTGTGACTGTGATGTCATTGTAGTTGGCCCGTAGGCCGAGCGTGGTTGACTAATCAGAGTCGTCCATGGTACAACCACGGCCATTCAACTGAACGGGATCAGCTGATCCAAGTTCAACTTGGTGCAACGCAATTCAGCGTGAACTTGGTTCAACATTTGATCTAGGTTCAGGTGAACCGAAATCATGAACGACGTCGGTGCAACGCTCCCTTAGTTTCTCTGCTTGTTGCTGTTACAGAAAGAGTGGCGAGAAAGTCGGGAAGACTTCAAACGGAAAGTGGCACGGTGTGTTAAGAGGAGTCAAGAAACTGCATGGGATTAACATTATGTTGACAAGGTCTGCTATGTTTCATCCATTGTTTAGTGATGAATTACTGCTTTGCAGTGAGGAGGGCTCATGGTAATCCCTTATCAGTAAGCATTCTGCTATGTTCACTTGGAATTTTTATCCATTGTTCAGTCTTGAACGGGATATATCTTGCACAGATTTATTTTTTGTTTGATCAACTTACTTGTGGTTGATCTATGATTTATTAGCAGAACTTCTCTCAATTTACAGCATCTTAGATGTAATATGAGCTTAGTTTACCATCGACTGTGATTGGCTAGCCCAGGACTGAGCTTGGATGGCTAATCTCTACTGACTGTCATTTACTCAGTTATTAGCTGTGGGGCTTCGTCACTGCCGACCACTGTTGTTATTCTATAGGATGGATGATTTTCCTTTTACTCAGTGTGGGAGAATTTTTAACACATTGGTTTGAGCATACGTGTAGAAATAGTTATTTTCTCATTTTATGCAGTTTTATTCTCATTATTGTGTTGTGCGTAATGCAGGTTTTCTGCGCACTGGGTCGGCCGGAGTTGTTTGTTTTGCATGTTTAGACTTTGTCACGTGCTGTAAAGACTGATCTTGCATGTGTTTTTTTGCTCGTTGTCAAGACACTATGAATAGCCATTGGCAGAGTTTTGCTGGACAGCGTTGAGAATGCACGATAGCTTACCCATGGCCTTCTTCATGTCACCTAGTCTTATACTGAATTTGTTCTGGCTCTCGCTAACCAGGCTCTAGTTATTGGATTTACGCTGTGTTCAGTAAAGATGTGGCACTTTACTTTTGTCCATATCTTTGCCAGTTATTGACCGATTTTCAGTAATTTTGAAGTCACCGGCACGCTTTGTGGACAATTTGCAATTATTTAATTGTCATATATCCAACCACACCATATATGTGTCTCTGCACTATCTTGTAAAGTATTAATGTAAGAAAAAAAAACGATAATAACAAACATTTAGTTAAATAAAAAAACGACCAACATTGCAGTGAATTATTTGTATGACACTAAACTGTGTTAAACCCACACAGTTCAGTGTCATACAGTTAGACTGTTCACCACACTGTTGGTTTGAAGCATTTTTTTCATTTACCAAAATGTTACTGTTATGCATTCATATTTCAGTTATATTTTCAGGCCGTAGCTACAGTGAGGCACGAGGAGGCACTTGCCTCCTCATTCTCAGACCACTTCCAAAAATTGTATCACAAAACGAGTTTCAGATAAGTGAATTTTGAAAGCTTTTCAGCTTCTGTGGGGCTTCACCTCCCAGACCCTCCACCGGCGCTCCACTCCTGGACCTCACTGGGGGACTGTCCCCAGACCCCCTGCATTACCTGCTCATTTTTCACACCCTGGCTGTGGCCCTGATTTTATAAGGTAGTGTAATGATGCATTTATGGTGTGGTGGGATATTCAATAATCGCATTATTGCAAATTGTACACAGAGTGTGCTAGTGGAAGAATTTTGATAATCGGGCAATAATTGGCAAAGATATGGAAAAAAATAGTGCCATTTTTTTGAACCACTGTCCAGTACATAATTTGTTAATCTGTATAATAAATGTGTCATTATGTTTGGGATGTATGGACCTTGTAGAGACAGTGTTAAGTTATAGGATATATATGACGGTCGTGGGTGGAACCTAATTACTCTCTGGTTGATTGCTTATGCTCCCATTTGCGTTTACACAATGGCAGTTTTTTTTGTGGTAAATTGCGCTTATGTTCATTAGGTGAGCGTTAGCAACTGTAAACTAATGGTTTTGTTGTTTACGCTTTGTTTTGTGTTTCACTTATGATTTGTGTGAATATGTGTTCTATGTTAATTTGTGTTGAGCCTAGGTTTAAATTGCACCATGGTTGATTTTAGCTTTCTCTTTAAGTTCTCTTTAAGCTTGCACCAAAGAATGTTTTTAACATTTATGCATATTTAAGGTTTTGACACTGAATATGCAGAAATTCTCATCATGCGTGGTACTTCATATGATTGGCCAGTTAAGTGCATGTCTTGCTATGAGCATTTGTCACATCATTAAGCATGAACTGAAAGTATGTTTTCATACATCGACTGTACCGTGACGGAGTAACCATGCTGGTTGCCGCATCTGAGTGCTGCACGTTCAGGGATGCGTAGTAGCATGTAGTTGCTGCACACGTTATTCAGGTACATTTTCTACCGTTGAAACAAACTTGTCAGCATTGGATTGGCGCACTTGTTGGCATGCTGTACTTGGCGTAACGTGTCCGTTGATGAATATAATGCAGCTGCTGCTGATGACAGCTGACTTGTACATTTGCATATGTCATGTACATGTATGTGCATACAAAGAGGCTGGTGTACTCCCAAACTCATATATATATATCATGAATAATTTAGTAATTTTGCTCACTCTTAGCATTGATTCAGTCCAGTGTATGCCTCATTCTATTATTCCCGGCCCGTGGCAGCATTATTTGGATTGGTCAGGTTTTGTGGTGAGTGGTTGTGCCCAGCTCCCAGTGAGGTCCAGGGGCAGAGTCATGGTTACAGGTAGGAGGAGGGTTTGAAGCTGAAGACTATAAGACATATGTCACAAAAATTGGCACTAATATAAGTTATAGGATATATATGACAGTCGTGGGTGGAACCTAATTACTCTCTGGTTGATTGTTTATGCTCCCATTTGCGTTGACACTGGTTACAGTCTAATACAGGTCTAATATAAATGAATAAAAATGAATATATGCAGTTATGCACCCAACCTTGCTGTTACGGTCCTGTATTCTGCTGTTTAGAATGTTATAGGACACTTATCACCAAACACTATTATCAAGGTGACTGATGACACTCTGTGACCATCATATTTATTTATTTAAATTTGATGTTAATATAACACCTCCAAACTGTAAAACAGCAGTCCCAAGTTTTCCTGGCTTTGTGGGTTGACGTTTCACTAGTTTGGTTATTGATGCACTAGCAGCATGGCTGTTACCTTATGTTTTATTTCTATATTTACAACTTAGTGGTTTATTTTAGAAACTTTGCAGTAAGATAAAACACTACATGACATGAGGATGGCACAGGAATGCATTGTGTTGTGTGGTGGCCCTTATTATTGGGCATACATGCAATTATGCATGTAATGCTAGAACCAAACATCTCATACCTCTCGACTTATTTGTTGCAGTTCAGAGTCGCATCACTTCAGAAACTGTTCCATTATAGGATTTCTGATCTCGCGTGATAAAGATACGTTGCAAAAATCTATGTAAGTTGTAAGTTGTAACTGGCTAATACTCTGGTAGGCTAAAAATTAGGCAAAAATCTGTTTTTAGGTGTCATTAAGTATGACACTGTGCTGTGTTAACAATTTACACTAGTGTCACAAGATTTCCATCGGCTACCTTTCTCTCACTTTGCACTCGCACACTAACTTGTCCAGAAGACATTGAGCATAAAACTTTTTCATTCACAATCCAGAATTTCAGACCTTTCTTTTACATGAGAAAAATGTTTTCAGTCAAGAGAGTTGGAACAGTCTGCCACGTACAGCACATGGGACACGTCTATCAAGCCGAGGCTTATCTCGGGACGTTAATAAGTTTAAAGTTAGTGGATAATATTCTTCGACTGTTTTGCTGTAAAATACCTGAATCTGACAGTGAAATCGCAGTGAAAGCTACTCATCAGGCTCAAGCTGAAGACGCACCAGTTCGGTTCTGACCATGGTTTAGTTTGACCGTAACAGCTGTTTGTAAACAAACATGGCAAAGCACGAGAAAAAGAGTAGAAAGCAGACTAATTTGGAGTCTTGGCGAAAAAAGGCACCAGAGGTAAAAAGTCAGAATGTGTCAGCGGCTACTAGCTACAACTATAAGCAAGATACAGACTGTGCGTTAAAGCAGATATTTGGTCACAAATCGTACAAGTCGGACGTGCAAAGAAAGGCCGTGTCGGCAATATTGACAGGTTTGAAGTTTCGACTTTGCAATACAATACAGCTATAAAATACTTGAAATGCATTTTCTACTACGCTGATGCTGATTTTAGAAACTACTAACGAATACATTGTTATTACCTCCGCCAAGGAGGTTATGTTTTGCCGGTTTTTGTCTGTCTGTCTGTCTGTTAGCAAGATAACTGAAAAAGTTATGGACGGATCTTTCTGAAATTTTGAGGGTATGTCGGGCATGGCATAAACTACAGGTGATTCAATTTTGGGCCTGATCGGCAGGAATCCTGGATTCTGGATCACTTTGAAATTTTTGTTACCATTGCGTTAAAGGGGGCATAAGGGAACCGCTGGCAAAGCGAAGATGGTGACGCCACCTGGCGAATATCTTTGCCTTGGCAGAGGTACCTGCGCTCTCCAAGTGCTTTCTCTATTTGTTATAGTAACAGCTGTAGCTGGGACGATGATTGGGTAAAACTGCCTGAAGATCGCACGCATTGTAGACTAGCTAGGCTATAGATAATTTACAGTGTGATGTTCGAAGTTATTGAATTTTTATGTACTGCTGTTTTGCAGGGAAATGCGACGTTTTCGTGTCCATGCCAACTGGTGCGGGAAAGTCACTTTGTTATCAGCTGCCAGCAGTAGTATCTGCCGGGGTAACTGTAGTCGTGTCGCCACTGATTGCACTAATGCAGGATCAGCTGATTCATCTGAAGTCGCTTGACATTCATGCCTGCACTATCAACTCCAAAATGAGCTCCAAGGAACGTGCTCATGTGCTTTCAGATCTTCAGGGTTCTGAGCTGCCCAAGACGAAGATGTTATATGTTACACCAGAGCAGGTGGCCACAGCAACTTTTACATCACTTGTGGACTGCCTAGTTCGGCGACGTTTGCTGTCCTATTTTGTGGTCGACGAGGCCCACTGTGTGTCGCAATGGGGTCATGATTTCCGGCCTGATTATCTGCGTCTTGGTCGTTTCAGAGACAAAGTTGCCAGTGTCCCATGCATTGCACTTACAGCTACTGCTACTCCACACGTCGTCGAAGATATCATTACCTGCCTTCGATTGCGGCGGCCTGTGTCTATGTTTAAGACTTGCTGCTTTCGAGCAAACCTTTATTATGAAGTTAAGTTCAAAGATCTTAGTCACAACCACTTTGAAGATTTGAAGACATTCTGTTTTAGGTCTCTGGACATTGGAAAGAAGGATGATATTAAAACTGTTGACTGGGTATGCTTTTTTACATGACACTGCTTGAATTTTTATCCAGTACACTTCATTACAAGAGTGCATTGAATTATGTTCTGAACATCCTGATTTTTGTGTTGGTTTATAATGTGAATTTATAAACTGGAGTACAAAAGCATCTTTTTCTCTCAACTCCACTTAGTTTTTTTTGTAAACCTCATTTATCTTATTTGTTTAACTTTACTGCTCCAAGGTTTTCAAGGAAATATTTCTAAAGAGATTTTGGCATCATCATTTATTATAGTCGAAACTGAAAGTAGTGGATTTCCAGATTATAAACTGTGAAGGAACTTGCAAATTATTTTTTTGTATTGCAGATTACAAGGTAACACATCTTTGTGTTTTTTTTGTATCTGCTGTATAGTTTACTTTTTGTTTTTGTATCTTTACACATATTTTTGTTAGTTTTGCTTTGCTGATCTTCAAATTTGTTATTTTTTATATCACTGGCAAGCTTAGTCATTTGTTGCTAACTGAACTAATGAGACACCTGGTATGAATTGATCGGTTACACTGCATGGATTTAAGGTGAAGAAAGGCTGTGGTATAATCTACTGTCGTGCAAGAGAAACATGTGCTCAAGTTGCAAGTGAAATGACTGCCAGAGGTTTGCCATCAAAGCCGTACCATGCAGCTCTGCCTGCTCGTGTGCGAACTGAAACTCAGTCCGAGTGGATGGACGGACACTTTGCTGTCATTGTGGCAACTATCAGCTTTGGCATGGGTGTTGACAAGCCAGATGTCAGGTCAGATTAGTTAATGTCAGCCTTTGTTGCATAAATTTAAACTAGCATTTTATCGTGATACCAGGTGTTGTTTTGGCAGCAGGATAGACTGTAGTAGAAGTTAGAAGTGCCAGACTGCATAGAAATTAAAGCAGCTTTAACACGTCATTTGTTACTGCTAGCACCAGAGCATGATTCTATAATGTTTTCAAGCTAATAAAATTTGTCTGGATATTGTGGGGATTCCATCAAGACATGTTTTTCTATTAGTTCATATAGTCGAACATCAGCATGCTATCCATGCATTAGCTAAGCTTTCATGTTGTTTAGTTAATATTGGTTCTGTAGAGAAAAACATTGTCATCATGAGAATGTTTTGACTGCACATATTCTGACCGTATTGCATTTTTCTTGAATTATGTTATTTTTACTGCTGTTTAGTGAACTAGTTCTACAGAGCGATGGTGGATATTTGATGTATTATGTATTTAATCCTGTACAGTTATGCATAAATTACATTGAACTGCATGTTTCTTTGCAGTTATTATAATGAGAGTTTTGTTCATTGAAAAATGGTTTTGTTAATCTGAGAAATGCTACATGGATGATAGATAAACCTGTGTAATGGTGCAATCACAGGCTGTATGTTATACTAGGTTCGTTGTGCATTGGGACTTACCAAAGTCGATGGCTGGCTTCTACCAGGAATCAGGTCGCGCCGGCCGTGATGGCAAACGCTCATGCTGTAGACTGTATTACTCTCGACGGGACCGCGACACTGTCACTTTTCTTATCAAGAAAGACTCTACGCATAAGGTTTGTCTTCCTGTTAGTATTTGGTTGATTTGAACCCTTGCTTCTACCAGAACTCTGCACATTGCGGGCATTGTGACTGAGCTTTTCAGAGTAATTTGTAGATTGTCGGTGTAAGTACAGTGGTTTTAATGTAGCCTGATGACTTACTCAGTGAAACTAAAGCTCGAGATGACTGAAAGTATTTTCATGTGGATGGTATCTGTACTGTTTCATTCATCTAGTAATAATGTATGCTGGCTTAATACATTAAATACTCATTTTTCAACTTAGGCTTAGAAGACGTCAACTAAATTACAACGATCATAATGGACCAGAAACAGTGACTGTTTTTTGTTCATGTTGTGTTCTGTGTGCTAACAGAGCATTGTACAAGGGTCATTTGATAAATAAGTTTACAAAATGGCACCATTTCATTAATTTTTTTAATAGAAAAATTTTCATATATACGTTTTGTTAAGCACTTAATTTTGAACATACGTAAAAAAAATTTTTGGATGCTGATGTCATTATTGTTACATCATTTGTTAATAGAAAACAGTCTATTTGTGTAGTATTTTCTCCACCAGTAATATAGCATAACTCACAAGTGACAACCAGCATAGGAACGAAAGACAAATAAACTTAATAAGTAATTGTCACCTGTTAAAACGTTAAACTAATGTTTCATTTTTCAACATATCATTCAAGTTTGTTCAAACATTTGTTTTATTTGTCAACAAGTTTCTGAATGCCTGATGCAAAGAACAATGTTGGCTTTTGTCCAAGCCACTGGCACCTTGGTATCTGATGCAAATTTCTGCCCACCTATCATTTTTTATGCCAAACTTGTACTGTTGTTTTCACAATATACTGGATGCATCTCAGAGTGAATTTGATTTGCATTAATCCTTTTTGCCCTGAAAAATAACAACGTGCTGTTCGTAACAGGTTAATTTCAGTGCAAACATCGCCGTATTTAGTGTTAGTGATTGACGTCACAGTGACGTCATCTTATAAAACTCACAACTTGTACTCGGAATTAAATTTCCTAGAAAATGTAAATTTTGTATTTTTCCTGTTTTAATAATTAATGAAATGGCGTCTTTTTGTAAATTTATTTATCGAATGATCCTCATAGTAGTAATTTTAGTAATAATAGGTTTGTTGTGGTTTGCTGCATGCAGAAGCAGTCAAAAGGTAAGGCTGCTAGAACACTGGCTAACTTGGCTGGATTTGAGTCGCTTGCAAAAATGGCTGAAGAGCCATGGTATGATACTGCAGTTTATAGTTGTTAAATATCGTGAGTTATATGAATTATAGAGCAGTAGTTATCTGTTTTTCATGAATATTCATTCTTAATACTTAAATGATCATTATTAAAAATATAATAGCTGAACTCTGATATTGTTTGGTCAGTAATTAGTTTTGTAGAAAAAGTTATCATTGTGAGAATGTTTGGACTGCACATATTCTGAGAGTGACTGCATTGCATTTTTCTTGTGTTTTTGTGTTAGTTTTGTTTTTTTATGAAACTTTTTGATATCACTGGTTAGTGCTGCTGTAACCTTTCTGTCCCTTAAAACACATTTTTGTATCATATTTTCATTTCCTTTTTTTTGGACTAATCAATATTCTGACAGCTGTACCGTTTAAACCACTCTAGAAGATTTTGATTTATCGATTGATCAATTTTTGATTGCTGCTTATGTGTTGGAATTAAGTGATGTGGTAGTGGTAATGGTGAGAATGGGGAATTGTGATGAAATAATTATTGTATTGTAATCTTACTATAATGTGCGGAGTGTTTGTCTGTTTGTCTGTCGTACACCTCTGGCACCATCTGTGCTGCACAGTTGCGGACCCCGACTGCAGCGTTTCAGTCCTTGGGCCTTAGGTACGTGTGCCCCCACCTTGCCCCCCCGTCTCACCTTCTCCCATGGGCATTCTGAGGGTGTGGGTTTGAGTTGATGGGTAACTGAATGGACCTACCCGGAACGGAGTGGACCCTCCCATAGGGCAAGAACGTTGCTAGTTGAATGTAATTATAAGTAAGTAAGTAAGTAGTCTGCATTTGTAATGCGCCATATGTCAAAACAGAAGTTTGAATCGTAGGCGCGGGCGTAAAAGTGGGTGTGACAGCTCATAGGGTAGGTGTTGCTGTGTAACTGTGTGCAGAGCAGGACATTTGGGCGCTGCCGTTTTGGCGCGACCATTTCGGTGCTTACCCTTTAGACGCTGGGACGTTTGGGAGCTGAGGACGTTTCGGCGCTGCCGAGTGTTCAAACATATAAAAACTGTGAATATGACTTCATCTAATTTTCATTTTAGTTGCTTGCATGAAGCTCACTGTTACCTGTGTTGACGTGTTAAGCTGTCGTCATGCGGCAATTGCAAAGTACTTTGGTGATCCGATGCCACTCTGCAACAGTTCATGTGACTTCTGTCAGAATCCTGCAGCTGTCAAAAGACTTTGTGCAGACGCTAAGATTGGCACTGCACCTTCGTCCAGCCGAAAGCGGCACAGAGTAAGTGGACTGTTATTAATAAGCACTTTCTTTTTCTTTGTTAATTATTGTTTTTTATATAAACTACTTGCATAGAAGTGCAAATATGATCAGTTTTTGGTACTTTTATAAAAGATTTGTAAACAGAATATTGATGGTTTGAAATCTGTCAATGGCTTTGCTATGATGATCTCATCATAAATTGTAATTATTGTCATGTTAATATTATCATCATAATTGTCGTCATTCTCAATAATTGCTCAGATGCACATTCTGAAGTATAAACGAGTGCCATCCTGATGGTCGACATAATGTATTAACTGAAATGTTTAATTTATATGTCTGTGTTTGTTATTCAATTTTCATGTGGTTTCCATGTGGACAGTGAAATTTTTTGGTTAGCCCTACAATATAGGGAGTAGTCATGTGGGCGGGGGTAGTTGTTCTCTTTGCTATTCCCGCCATGACTTTTAGTACCCAGTATAGTTGTTGGCAACTTTCTGGGTATGGCTGATGGGCGCACATTGTGGCTTAACTTCTAGGCCAACAGGGTGGCACTGGCTGCTCTGCTTCACATTGGAATGCTGATCGTGGACTATTGCCTTGATTGTAACTGTTGATGCATTGCTTGCATATTGTTCCCTATGTATATTTTTGCAGAATGGTCGGACAAAGTGGATACGTGAATCAGACGAACCTGATGTGGATCTGTACGGAGGCGGTCGGAAAGGAATAAAGCGGTGTGTTTTCTGTTAACTGTGTAATTTCGTTTCATGTTGAGCACTGGAATTATTTTTAGTACAACTTATACTTTTGCAGCACGGCCATTCTCTGTTGTACACCGTATGTTTTGTGCTGTTTTTTATTTACATACATATGCAGAAATGTTACATCAATGTCACATGGTATAATCCAAAACTGTTTAACATTTCACCTTACCAGTACACGTGGATGATTGATGTGGTAGTTATATTATTTGATGCAGACGATTCAGTGTTTGCTAGAGTGACTGACCATAGTTGGTCACTGGTGGCATTACACAAATAGTGAGAAAAAGAATGCCGAAAATGATGCAGTGTAAAAATTGTACGAAGCGAAGATGTTGACAACTGTGATGATGACATCACCAAGTGCAGAGCGACATCAAATGAATACAATGTTGACGATAGCAGCAGCTGAATAAATAATGTAATAATTATTGTATCACTGATGCTGCTTTTGGATTCTGTTCAAGCAACTACTACTTCTACTTCTCTTGTCATCAGCATGTTTTTATGATCCATCGATCGCCTTATGACATATTGTACCATTAAGCATATTGTTTGTCTGTGTTTTCATTTGGTTATCCTAAAAAGCTGTATTAAGGGTTTTGACCATTCATCTGTGTCTCTTAGTTCTGGATGGGGACTATCGGCTCTTAATTTGAATAAGATGCGGAAAAACCAAGATGGTGTGAATATTTTTCGCGGCAGGACTAATTGGTGTGCCGATTTTGAGTTCAAAAGGTGGATGGCCGCATAATACAATCGCGAGCAGCATCGCGGGTTTAAAGAAATAGGTGGGGAAGAAATTTGCAGTTTTACAACAGACAGCTGCAAATTTCCGACAGGGGAGATCGTGGGTGCTCAAAATTTTAATTTTACTCTTAAATTTTTCAAAAATTGGGGGTTTTAGCCCAAAATTCTGCATCTTTGCAAAATTTTCTGACAAGAAGAATATTTTCCGACAATTTTCAGACAGCTCACTGACGTTGTCACTGTGCTTGTCAGTGTATTGATGATATGATTGTGTTGCGCAGGGAGTTTGGCGATGACAGCGATGCTGATGACAATTACGATGGGGATGATGGCGAGGAAAGAGAGAAGCTGAAGCGACGCAAGATAATCATGGATGAATTCCGGAGACGTAATCACGTCAGTGTTGCAGTTTATTTCTTTCTATTGTTTAATTAATGAATTGATTGAATTTGTGATGGTTGGTTGGTCAGTTGATTGGTTGAGTGAGTAAGTGAAGGTTCTATACATGTTGTATACTCAAAAACAGATTTTGATATGATGTGTTGTTGTGAACTATCATGTTTAGTTCTGTGGACTGTACAAAAGGTTCATTTTTACTTGTTTTTCTCTGTTTGTCTGTCTGTCTGTTTTGGTCTATGAATGTCCTATAGGCTGTTTCACAGATTTGATTTTTTGTTTAAATTTATTCGGCCTACTTGCCTACAGTAGTTAATATGTTTTGAAAATATGTCCATATGTGATGGAATTGTTACAAGAACTTAGTAGCTGACTATATGATTGTGGGTATGGTCGTTGCTGCAGGGTTTTAGAAATGCTGCTACTGCCGAGTGGGAGCTGCCCTCAGCCGACTGTCCACTACGAAGCCCGGCCAGTCGCAAGATCTCAAAGCTGACTGTCAAGGTACATTGGCTTGCCTGTTTCCATATAGAGTATTCCATATTGTTACCATCACAGGCTGCATAAGGGGTAGTTAGAAATGTGCTGCATTTTTACGTGTCTGTCTTTCCATCCATTTGTTCATTCATCCATCTGTCACACGGGTGGATCAGTCAAAAACGGTGCAAGCTAGGATCACCAAATCTTCACTGTTGGCTCCCTGGTAGACTTTAGTTTCAGGAACCGTGAAGCTTTTCCAGAAATTTGAAGGGGGTCACTTCGAACGAGGGCGCTAAATGAGAAGGGTAGGAAAAATGTGCGATTTTTAGCCAATAAGTCGCTGTATCTCAATAACGATGCGAGATGGGGCCTAGGTTACTAGTAATCACTAATAGGAAGTCATACACTGGCTCTCGATTGGCACCAAATTTAATGACCCTGGATGACCTTCAATGCCAAAATAGGAGGTTTATGTGGATTTTTTGGCGATTTTGAGCTGCGAGACACATTTCAAGAGCGAATTGCGCCAAAATCAATTAAGATAGACATGGAGAAGCCCCATATGAAATTTTTGGCATTGAACGTAGATTTTGACATTCCAAATCTTGATTTTCTAAGTTCAAGGAAACCTGCACACAGGAGCATCAAAGAGCGGTATTCCGTAAAAGTTGTTATTTTACCGTTGTTGGCCAGTCTTTCCTGAAAACGGTTGCAGATAGACATGGGCATGCTGCCTATCACAACTAGCTCTAGTGACAAGCTTTTAGTTGTATCAACATAGATGACATTTTAGGACCCTGAACTTTCAAAATTAGGGGTTTTTATTGATTTTTGCGATCTTTGGCTGCAGCGCACACTCCAAGAATGAACTGCGATGAAATGGCTGGAGATAGACTGACAGTTTGCGAATAGGAACTGCTATAGGCTTTCATGCATCTTGTGAGCATTAGCTCAAATTTCTTGTTAAACTTAGTAGAAGCAATCTGTTACTGTTTGGAGCACTTTCACTGTGTCTAGAAAAGCTGTGAGCTTTGATATATCATTATATTATAGCTATCACTGTCTGTGTTCCAGTATCGGCTCCAAGATGGAGCTATTAAGGCACTCGCTTGTCCCTTGACACTCTTTGTGGCATGATTGGCATTTCTATGTCAAACTGTAACATGGTATTTTTGTTTTTTTTCAATTTTAGGTCACATAAGTCGAAATTCATTAGGCAGAGTAATGGGAGGCCGTCTGTTTTCGCTCTGTTTTCTCAACTTTCTTTATTTTCTTTTTTTGTTCCTTACTTTTCTCCCGAATCCAGGCAGTGGACCAAGACCAAAATGGGGATAAAGGTTGACATGGAAAAAATTGAGGCCACATTTCAACAAGTTCTGTTGGGGGAGAGTCTCAGGGGAGGGGCATTTGACCACATTTATAATGGATGGCTTGGCGAGTCAGCAGGGGTGGATGAAGACGATCGCATTTACCATGCCTGGTGGCTCGACGTTGGGCCCTGCCCCAAATTTCTAGTTTATTATTGTTATTGCTGTTATCAACTATAGTAGAATGTAATTTATGCAGTATGGTTGGCTGTAGGCTCGGGAGCATTGTCTGGCTCTACTTGAGTCTGCTCTGACCGATAACATGAAGCAGTGTAGCACTGCAGATGACATGACTACTGCTGATGCACCTCATCAATGTGCTGTTGCCATGGAGTATGAGATACTGAGTGCTAGCAAGCTGCCGGTTTCATACAAGGCTGCCGTGATGAAACGTGTCAACGAGATCAAGAGGTTGACATCAGATTGTTGTCTGCATCCCAATCTGATGCAGCCGTGTGCTACTACTGATGCTGCTGCTGATGATGATGATGATGATGATGATGATGATGGTGTTTATAATGATGATAGTGTGAAATGCACTGCTGACAGTAGTCATATGCTGTCATCATCCATAAAAGTTGAGAGTTCTCCGTGTAGTACATCTATAGTTGAAACTACTGCAGATGCCAATGCTGTGAACGTGCTGCTTTCCGATACTTGCTGTGATAAAGACGATGATGTTGCCTCATTTTCACTCGCATGGAAACTGAAGTCTTCCGAGGAATCTGGTGATAATAACTGTGATGATGACGTTGTTAAGTTGGGTAATTTGAATGAGCTTCGTGTCAGTGTTGAATCTTCTTCTACAAGTGAAACTGCATCTTCCAACAGAAACAAAGACTCTTTAGATGATCATGAATGTCTGAAAAATGATTCGAGTAACAGATGTGAAACCCAAAGTTTACATGATGTTGTTCTCTCAGATGTTGGTCACTCATCCGAGACATTGGTCAAGTCAGAATCCAAGAACGTGCTGACTGCGGAAGCTGCTGATAAACCAACTATTGCAGCTGTGAAGACAAGGAAATCAGTTAGAATTTCACACAATTCTCCAACTGTGAGCTACATCGACTACCAACAAGGGGAAGTAGTCTGTAACTGTGCTGTCAGCACTGGTACTGTCAAGGTATGTCGACTTCAGTAAATGTGTAATGTTCAACACTGTCTACAGATTGTGAAGCAGTGTTGTTAACTTGTTAGCAATACTGGCAAAAAATATTGCAGTAGTAGTAGCTGTATTTGGTTTTTACGCGCGAAAGCAGCTACTGCTTTCAGCGCGTCTTAGCCATCACAATTCTGTCTGTCCATCTGTCTGTCCGTCTGTCACACAGGTGGATCAGGCAAAATTGGTCCAAGCTAGGATCACCACCGTCGGCTGCCTGGAGGACTCTAGTTTCAGGAACCGTAAAGCTTTTTCATAAATTCGAAGGGGGTCACCCCGAACGAGGGCGCTAAATGAGAGGGGGGTGGGCAAAATTTGCGATTTTTGGCCAATAAGTCACTGTATCTCAGTAACGGTGCGAGATAGGGCCTAGGTTATTAT